>OGOD01000041.1_pt1 | contig 139504 bp, 125 predicted proteins | sample 1573631 | NCBI WGS metagenome assembly OGOD01 (sample SAMEA2581895, study PRJEB24529) | metagenome | biome: Human gut stool | place: China | collected 2011
TCAGTGTTTCTTTAAGTTTTTGTCGCTGCCGTATCGCGGCGACTTGATTATAATAGCACCACCCCTCACATATGTCAACAACTTTTTTCAACTTTTTTCGATTTTTTTGATTTTTTTTATTTTACAGCCGTAAAATATCCTTTTAAAGCCGCATAAACACTGGGTTTTTATTTATTTTAACATTTCTGGATTTTTTACGATTTTTTGGATTTTTCATCTGATTCCCATCTGATTTTCACCTAATTTTTATCTGATAAACCATTTTATGCATGTATAAAAAAATAAAAGTTCCCAATACTATTGTGTACACACAAACGTATTGGAAACTTATTTTTAAAAGCTGTGTCCACCACCACCGCCTCCACCTGATGAACCTCCTGACGAGCCACCTGATGAACTTCCACCTGATGAACCACTGTCTGAATCTGATTCAACAGGAGAATATGTCTTGCTCTGGTATGTATGGACTACTTTACAATTATCAAATGCTTTATTTACCAATATAACATTCATAATCTTCTTTATAGATGGCACTTTTTTTCTGACATACATTCTTACAATACCATAGTTAATAAGTAAAGCCGCAACTATCGCAAGCAGTGCGTTACTTATATACTTCATTGGCTGAGATATTTTACTCCCTTTAAGCAGCGCGAGCTCCTGCTCAAAAACTTTATATGCGCATGTATAATAATCACCTGATGACGCATACCTGTATACATTATCAGTTATTGTATCTGCATATGAGCTTGTCACAGTATTATATATCTTACCATTACTATGTATCCATATATTTCTATTATCCATATCTATTACAAGTATAGTTCCACTATCAGATTTGAATCTTTCATTATACAGAGCTCTTATATATCCTTCTGTTGACATATTGTTAGTTTCTATCGTTTTCAGCATCACATTTCCATATAATGTAATCTGCTTCATAAGTCCAAGCAGTGCTTCATAATCATTCTCTGCCATAAGTGCTGCATCATCTTCAATAATAGCTTCATATCCTGTATCTGGATTATTATATACATTCTTATAGTCTTTTTCGTCCTCTGCTCTTGCATTTTTCACTGAGAGAAGCAAAACTATCGTAGCAATAATCATAAATGTGGCAGAAAATACTGCTATACTGCTTATTTTGTTATGCTTATATATCTTATCACGCATTATCATCACCTCCACGATAATTATCAAACTGTGGAAGCTTCCTTGTTGCAAGCATATTATAGTATCTTATAAGATCCGTAACAGTATATATTATAGCTATTAATTCTACAATAACAGCTGCATAGTAATATATATCAGATACCGGATTAAACCAGAGTACCACCGCCGCAATAAGCATAGCCGCAAGCGAGCCTATATTACCAGATATATTCTTTCCCGATACATTCTTAAATATTTTATGATTGGTAACAGTAAGTATAACGCCTGCTGCAAAACATGTAACACATATAGGAAATCCCATACCCAAAGATACAGTACTGCCGCCATATAATATTGCTGCAAACTGTAACGTGTATAACATCGGAACAACTCCGCTGAATATAACAGCAATTATGGCAATCTTCATAGTCCATGAAATTTCTCTTTTCTCTTTATATAAACTTTTTTTCTTATCTTTTCTGTTTCTGCCTTCTTCCACGGCATCAGCTATACTATCAGCAAGCTTTTGATCTTCTTTTAGCTTATCCATGGAAGACATATTTTCTTCCAAGCCTGAACCAGCATACATTCTTCCCCTGTCATCTAGTTTCTTGTCTTTTATGTATATTTTTTTCAATTCACTCACATACATTATGATTGTGATCAAGGCTATAAAAGAAGCCACTACAAGTGTTACTTTCGGTCTTATCGTAAACATAAGATTAAGCAATATGAATATCGGAATTGCAAGCAAAGCCGAACCAACGAAATATTTAACAAGTGATACTGGCAGATCTGCAACAACTTTTCCTGTCTGTCCATTTATAATTGCATATGCGACTCTGTCTTTATTGCGATAAGATAAAAACCACACTGGGAATAGTGCTCTGTCTTCAGATACTACCTTTGTTCCAAGCCTTCTTTCCATATTTCCCTGATAACTGTCAAGGCTTACAGAACCCAGATGGGCAGTTTTTTTAATATGCTTATACGTTTCATCAACTGCTATAGCTTCTGCATCCATCCTGTATACATCCGCCGCAACATCAGCTGTATCTGCATAAAAACCACTTAAAAAAGATGGTGTAAATTCTTTCATATTCTTAACATCATATGGCGCTATAATTTCACTTATACCATCGTCAAAAGATGATGAGGCATCATATGAAAGTCCCTTATAATAGCAATCCACATCACCAGTAATATCATAATGATCTGTATATATATAATCGCCACTGCGGTGGCTTTTTGAACCTTTAAGGCACACTGGACCCTTTTGTGCAATATAATATGTCCAGTACGGCATATATATCCCTCTGAATCCATCTATAAACTTCTCGTCTTTCAACTCCCCAGGTGCAAATAATGCATAACGCATCATGCTTTTATAAGCACGCTTGCAGTCCTGCTTTGTTTTTGAAAATGGTATGATATACCCTGGCTTTAGTTCTTTTGTGACCCTGCTGGTAAGAATCGTCGATGCGCCGCAGAAACTACAGAAATTCGCTGCTGTATTATCAGTACTAAGTATTTCTCCTCCGCACTGCGGACACCTGAATACAGTAACATCATACTCAACGCTTTCCTGTGCATCATGTTCTTTACTTATTTCATATGGATTGAAGCTATTACTACAGTGATCACATTTCAGCTGCTGCGATGGTATATCAAATATCAGTCTTCCTCCGCAACAAGGACATTGATACATATGGTTATCCCCCTTCACACATAATATAAAAGCCTTATTTACTTATATTCAATCAATATCACTAATATAATTATATACTACATCAGTACATTCTTCGCCTTATCAGTAATTTCTCTTTGATATGCAATCTCGTTTTCTATATTTCTAGCAACTTCATTAGCGGTATATGCTGCCTCTACAACTTTATTGAGAACATTTCCTATCTCATCCGCTTTTTCTTTCTGCTGGTTTGAATTCTCATATATATTTTTCATAGAATCTACTGTTTTTCCTACAGACTGTTGAACCATAGTTATGGTATCAGTTATTTCCTTTGATGACTTAGCCGACTGCGCTGCAAGATTACGCACTTCACTTGCAACTACTGCAAAGCCCCTTCCATGTTCACCTGCTCTTGCTGCCTCAATAGAAGCATTGAGCGATAGTATATTGGTTCTGTTTGATATAGATGATATAACACCAGCAAACTGTTCAATGTCTTTAGAAAGCTTTTCAAGTTCTTTTATTCTTGTTGCTGATTCCTCTGCTATTTCATTAAGTTCATCTATCATTTTAAGGATTTCTTCAACACTCGATATACTTTCCTTTACAAGATTAAGCGATGTATCAGATGAATTGATAACATCAAACGCATCCTTTTCAAGCTGTTCCTGTGATGAATCAAGTCCATCAAGTATTCCAGATAAATCATTAACCAGATTATTATTATCCATGGTATTCCTCCATATATATTATTATATTTTCTTCTGCGCTCATTATATCAGGTTTATGGCTTCATTTACGTTATGTATACCAATAAGATTAATTTTATCATTATTTTTAATATTTTTCAAGCAGACTGATGGCAATATACATGTCGTAAAGCCGAGTTTTACAGCTTCATTCACTCTTTGCTGTACCTGGGTAACAGCCCTTACCTCTCCCGACAAGCCAACCTCTCCAAATATAACTGTTTTACTGTCAATCTCTTTATTCCTGAAGCTGCTCACAAGTGCTATAACAATTCCAAGATCTAGAGCCGGTTCCGTTACCTTTATGCCACCTGCAACATTTACATACGCATCACTTGATGACATTCTCATTCCTGCTCTTTTTTCAAGAACAGCCATAAGAAGATTCACTCTGTTATAATCCGTGCCTGCTGCTGTACGTCTTGGCATGCCAAAATTAGAATCACATACAAGTGCCTGCACTTCTACCATAAGCGGCCTTGTTCCTTCAACAAGACACACAACAACTGAACCTGAGGCTCCCTCCGGTCTTCCGTTAAGCATATATTCAGACGGATTAGCCACTTCAACAAGACCATCCTGACGCATTTCAAAAACCCCTATCTCATTAGTTGAACCAAATCTGTTTTTTACACTTCTTAAAATCCTATATGATGCATATCTGTCACCTTCAAAATAAAGCACTGTATCAACCATATGTTCAAGCACTCTTGGTCCTGCAACTACACCTTCCTTAGTTACATGTCCTACAATAAATATGGTTATATCCAACCCTTTTGCCAGCTGCATAAGAATAGATGTACTTTCTCTTACCTGCGACACACTTCCTGGTGCAGCAGATATTTCTTCTCTGTACATAGTCTGTATGGAATCTATAATAACAACCTTAGGCATCTCTTTCTTTAAGACCTGCTCTATAATATCCAGATTGGTTTCGCATAGTATTTTCAGATTATCGCTGCATTCACCTATTCTTTCAGCCCTAAGCTTAATCTGTGTCAGAGATTCCTCACCTGATATATACAAAACCTTATCTTTCGCATCTGAAATGTTATAACACATCTGAAGAAGCAATGTTGATTTACCTATCCCGGGATCTCCTCCAACCAGAACAAGTGAGCCCTGGACTATACCACCACCAAGTACTCTGTCAAGCTCTTTAATCCCTGTAAGTGTTCTCTCTTTTTCTTCTGTACTTATTTCTTTCAGGCTGACTGGATGGCTTGCTTTAGTTAAACTATCTTTTCTTACCACCGACAACCCTTTTACAGCCGTCTTACCTGCTACAGGTTCTTCAACAAATGTATTCCAGGCCTTACAAGCAGGACACTGGCCATACCATTTAGATGATTCATACCCACATTCACTACAAAAAAAAGCTGTATTTTTACCTTTTGCCACTTTTCCCTCCTTGCAACATAAATAAAATGCTGCACCAGCATTGGTCAGACTATGACTTTATGCGCGGTGCAGCAATTTAATTGTTATATTGTATTAATAATCATACACTTTATGCTTTAACTACTTCTACTCCGACAGCTTTGCCTTCCTCAAGACTTACTGAAAGAACTATCTTACCACCCATATTAGTAGTCATACTGCCTTCAAATGCACCATCTATTGTTACATTGTACGAAGCACCTTCCTCAAGCTCCACAGTAATCTGTGCATCTTCACTGCCTTCTACTTTGAATGATAAGCCTGTATCTGTAGCCTTAAAGTTCATAACAGCTGTTCCTGGTACTGACTCATATACGAAAGAACCATTGCGCTCTAACTTAGTTATTTCCTTGAATGTTTTAACCTTATAAGTATCTCCACAATGTTCGAAATCCGATAACTTAGACTTAGTATCCAGCTCATAATTACCAAAGCTAAGAGTTCCATCCTTTTCTGAACGAATCAACTCATTAATTACTGGCATATTATTGTCCTCCTGCGTTTTTTACGATTTTATTATGTATCACAAATATAACCAATAGATTACTTTAAGAAACATAATAATTATTCATATTCTGATTATACATCAAATTGTATAAAAGTGCTAGTATTTTACTAGTATTATTTGTTAACTTTTATCTGTTATATCCTCTTTTCAAAACAAAATCAAGCTTCTTATCTTTAACTGTAACTAATACTCTGTTACCAGCCTTTATCTTTCCTTCAAGAATTCTTTCTGCAAGTTCATCTTCAATCTCATTCTGGATAGTTCTTCTTAATGGACGTGCTCCATATTTTGCATCATATCCTTTGTCAACAATATATGCTTTAGCATCATCATCAAGTTCTACAGAAAGCTTCATCTGTTCCATAATCCTGTCGTTGATAGTTTTCATCATAATATCAACTATCTGTCCTATCTGTTCTTTCTTAAGCATATGGAATACTATAATGTCATCTATTCGGTTTAAGAACTCTGGTCTGAACATTCTCCTGACCTCATCCATAACCTTATTCTTCATATCATCGTGAATCTGTTCATCTGTAGACGATGAAGCAAAACCAAGAGATTTAGGTGCAACTATGTTTTCCGCACCCGCATTTGATGTCATAATAATCACCGTATTCTTAAAATCGACCACTCTTCCTGTTGAGTCTGTTATGTGTCCATCATCAAGTACCTGAAGAAGCACATTAAACACATCCGGATGGGCTTTCTCAACTTCATCAAAAAGCACTACAGAATACGGATTTCTTCTTACCTTTTCGCTTAACTGTCCACCTTCATCATATCCGACATATCCTGGAGGTGAACCTATAAGCTTAGATACTGTATGCTTTTCCATATATTCAGACATATCAACCCTTATTAGTGAATTATCTGTTCCAAACATCGCATCAGCAAGTGCCTTTGAAAGTTCTGTCTTACCAACACCTGTAGGTCCTAAGAAAAGGAATGACCCTATTGGCCTGTTAGGATCCTTAAGTCCTACTCTTCCTCTTCTTATCGCTTTGGCAACTGCACTTACAGCCTCATCCTGTCCTATAACCCTGTTATGAAGTGTCTGTTCAAGATTAATAAGCTTCTCTGATTCAGCCTCTGCAATCTTTGTGACAGGTATCTTTGTCCACATGGCAACTGTCTTTGCGATAATATCCTCATCAACAACAAGCTCAGATGTATCCATCTGTTCTCTCCACTTATTCTTAAGCTTTTCAAGCCTTGTCTTTTTTCTTGTCTGCTGTTTCTTTATATCAGAGGCTTCATCATATTTTTCTTTCTTTATCGCAGCTTCCTTTTCCTGTGACAGCTCTTCAATCTGTTTTTCAAGTTTTTTAATATCTGCTGGTACAGCATATGCTAAAAGCCTTGTTCTTGATGATGCCTCATCTATAAGATCAATAGCCTTATCTGGAAGGAACCTGTCATTGATGTATCTTTTAGACAACCTGACTGCTGCCTTAACAGCCTCATCCGTTATCTTAACACTATGATGTTCCTCATACCTGCTCTTAAGTCCCATAAGAATATCAACAGCCTCTTCTTCTGTTGGTTCTTCTACCTTAACGGGCTGGAATCGTCTTTCAAGCGCTGCATCCTTTTCTATGTGTTTTCTATATTCTTCAAGTGTTGTTGCACCTATAAGCTGAAGTTCTCCTCTTGCAAGTGAAGGCTTTAATATATTAGATGCATCTATAGCACCTTCAGCGCCGCCTGCACCTATAATTGTATGAATCTCATCAAGGAAAAGAATCACATTACCAGCATTTCTTACCTCAGCTATAACTCTCTTTATCCTTTCCTCGAATTCACCTCTGTACTTAGAACCTGCAACCATGCCTGATAAATCAAGTGTAACAAGTCTTTTATCCTTGATAGTTTCAGGGACTTCCCCTTCCACTATACGTAAAGCAAGCCCCTCTGCAACAGCTGTTTTACCAACTCCCGGTTCGCCTATAAGGCATGGATTATTCTTTGTCCTTCTTGATAATATCTGGATAACTCTCTGGATTTCTGCATCTCTTCCTATAACAGGATCCAGTTTTTTCTGTCTTGCAAGCTCTGTCAGATCCCTGCTATACTGATCCAGCATGGCAGTTGCCCTTTTATCCTTCTGCCTGATACGTCCATTTTGGAAATCCTCACGTAAACGTGATACATCCTCTCCCATGCCTTCAAGAAGCTCTGTATATATTTTCTTAACAGATACACCCATAGTATTAAGAAGTCTTGATGCAACACTATCGGTTTCCTTTAACATAGCTATCAATATATGCTCAGTTCCTATGCTGTCTGCCTTGAATCTTGCCGCTTCATTACCTGCATTTACAAGAATTTTTTTTACTCTTGGAGTATATACTGCCGGCTCCTTAACGCTGACTGCGCAATCAGGGGCTATAAGCTGATATATAAGATTAAGCACCTTATTCTCTGTAACATCATTGTTTAAAAGAACCTTACCTGCCAGGCAGTCCTCTACCTGTATAAGTCCAAGCAGCAAATGCTCCGAGCCTATATAACAATGTCCATTAACCTCTGCAGCAAATGCAGCCTGTTCAAGAACTCTTCTTGCCTGGTCTGTGAATTTATTCTGCATGTCTTTCCTCTCTTTCCAATTCTTTAACCGATGCCATGGTCAGAAATTTTTTCACCATAAACATCACATAACTATAAAACGCCTCTAAATTTCTTTAGTATAATTCCATATAAGCCAAAATATGTTACAAGTGCAACAACAAGTGCAACAATAACTGAAATAGCATTTGATGATGTAGCATTATACATCATATTATATGATAATATTGTGAACACTCCCATAAATGCTGAACATATAAATGGTCTTGCAAATATCTTCATAACAGGCAGCCTGTAACCCTCTTCCCGGTACAATGTTATAAGATTCAATATAAATATAATAACAGGAAATGAAGCATTACCTATAACAAGAGCATATATTCCAAGATCTGTTGTGAATAACAACACTACTACAAGCACTATATGAACAACAAGTGATATAAATGAATGATACATCGGAGATTTCACTTTATCAACTGCCTGAAGTGCTGAGCTTGTGACTGTGGAAAGTGTATAAAAAACTATAGCAACAGCTCCAAGCTTTAACATCATCCCACCCTGCACGCTATCATATCTTGCAAACAAAAGCCTGATAATCGGCTCACCAATCGAAAACAATCCTATAAATGAAGGTACAGCAACAAACATATTAGTCTTTAATGTCTTTGTCAGCTTTGAATATATACTATCCTTATCCCCTGTTGTATAAGAGGCCACAATACTTGGAAGCATCGATGCTGAAAGTGCTGAAGCTATCCCCTGCGGTATACTTATAAGAAGTGTATAACTTGAGCTGAAATTACCAAGATCCCTTGTAATATTAGCTGATGCACCTCTTACAACCATTATATTACTAAACAAAACATCATCTAAAAGAGCACTTATCTGATAAAATGTCTGACTAAGAATAATAGGCAGCATAGTTACAATAATAGTCTTATATATATATTGATTAGTATCTCTCCAATCAGGACTATTATCCCTTGCGACCATCCTCATAAACTTAGGACGGTACAACATATACAGAAATACAAAAAAACCAAGAGCCGTCAATGCTCCCATCGCAGTTCCCAATGTACTTCCTGCTGCTCCATATGCTGCGGTATTACTTGCTGATACATATGCTTTCATAAGCATATATCCAGCCACAATACTAACCACAGCATTCACAAGCTGTTCTATAATCTGTGAAACAGCTGTTGGTATCATAGTTCCCTGTCCCTGGAAGAACCCTCTTAGCACCCCTAATATTGCAACAAGAAATATAGTTGGTGCCAGTACTCTTAGTGGAATCGCAAGGCCAGGTATACCACCACCATATACGACATTTTCTATAAAGCCAGCTCCAAAAAATACAAGAAGCGCAGCTGCTCCACCCATGATAACTCCTATGATTACTGAGCATCTGAGTACTTTAGCAGCACTCTTATACTTTTTCTTTGTAAATCTTGCAGAAACAAGCTTTGATACTGCCATAGGAAGTCCATATGATGAAAGAACAAGCATTATATTGTATACATTAAATGCTGTTCCGTATATTCCATTTCCTTCACTTCCTATAATATTCAGGACTGGAATTCTATATACCATTCCTATTATTCTTACAAATATTCCAGCCATTGCAAGTATGGAACCCTGCAGAATAAAATTACGTTTATTTTTAGATGACATTGTTACAATCCTCTTATCTGATCTTAAAGTCTGCTAACATCCACTTACCATCCTGTTTTACAAATATGTAAGTTAATGCAATATCATATGTAGTACTTCCCGATGACCAGTTTACATTAAGCTTGTAATCCACGTTGCATGAATAACAATCATCAGAATATTTTCTGAAATTACTTATATTTTCATCAGTTATATTGTATGTGAATGTCCTTCCTATAAGATAAACATCTATAGCCGGAATATCACTCATATATTCTTTAGCAGTTCCAATCATATAACCAGACAAAGTTGTAAGGCTGCCTCTGTTGATCATATACTTTCCATAGTTCTCAGCAACAAGCAATATATGCTGTTTTTCCTCTTCCAGCAAAGAATCATCACCAGGATAATATGCAACATAGCCCTCTTTATCAAGCTCTGTAGAAAGTTCTTTTCCAGATGAATACACTTTAACGTCTGGAGCTGAAAAAAGACCTGTAATTTCATATATATCATTAACTGGTGTATCCACATAGTCGGATACATGCTTACACAAATCCACGCTGCTCTCACCTGTTATATAGTCTGACGATACCTTTACACCATTCAGTTCTACATCACTTCCCTTTGGTACTGTAACTTTAACCGCATGGCTCTTGTCCTGTGCATTAACATTAAAGTTGATGGAAGAAATCTTCCATTCTGTGAACTTATGTGCATTTTTCCTGCTTTCATCAAGACTCACACTTGCTATTTTATCATCATCTGCATACAAAACATACACAGGTGTGCTTTCTGAATATTCTCCAGCCTTTTTCTTATAGCTTATCTGTTTTCCTTCAAATGTATCTCTAAAATAATCTGATACTATACTTTCTGTTTCAAATTCACCGAGTAATCCACTTTTCTTAATCCACTCTCCGACATTTCCCTTTTCAATATGGGCAACAAGCGTATCCATCGTATTAGCCGGACGTCCTGACTCATAATCCTTAAGAAAACCATGTAAAATCACTAATGCAGCAGCTATTATAACTATCAATGCAGATGCATATATTATCAGGAATTTCTTAAATGAAGAAAGTCTTTTAAAAAGATTCTTCTTATTATCTTTTACGTTGTTATTCATATCTGACATATATTCTCCATTCCATTATCACATTTACTTAATCAAAAACGCTGTTGGAAGTGTTCTTGGACCTGTTGGTGAATATGGCTTATTGATAACCTCACCATTATAATACATCTGTGTTGATGTTCCTCCATCCATAGCAGATGCATTTACCGCCCCATATTGAAGCATTATATCCTGAAGATCAGAGAATGAAGCCCCAAGGCTTGTAACCTGTCTTCCATCAACAACAAGAAGAAGGATGGCACCATCAGCTCTCTGTCCTATAGCTGTTCGCGGATTAAGTCCACCACCAACGCCATCAACATCCTGTGCTTCTCCATTGATAATCAGAAATGGACCTATATCACTACTTACATTGACACAATCTCTTATTCCAAGCTCCTGTGCCTTTGCAGCTGTCATATTACCCATAACAAGCTTGTTATCAAACGTTATTCCAGTAACATGATACATTTCACCGGCAGTTCCTTTTAAGACATTGCCATCAACCATAACAAGTCCTATAGGCATCGCTGTCTGTGGTGTTGAATCTACGAACTCTCCACCATTGATACCTGCAACTGCATCATATCTTTGTGCTATCTCTGAAACTGTCCAGCCCTTTTCAAGCTTAAACTCTGGAACAGTACCAACAAAAAGTCTTGATGGATCCTTTATAACCATAAGCTTTCCACTGTAAGCTTCTGCCTTTATATCAACCACATAAAGATCCTCTTCATCACTTGTTTCAGAATTGCCTATTACAACAAGGCTTGAATCTGTTATATCTGTTGTATCTTTAACCGAATTTTCTTCTTTTATCTTGTCGATTTCTTCCTGTGAGCAGAACCAGTTAGCCATAAAACCAAGCTCTCCTGTCTCCTGTAGTGACATAATAAACTGTTTCTTTGCAACCTTTGATGGTCCCCATGCAAGCATAGCCATAACACCATACAGACCGACAACAAGAATCACTATTGTCGTAAGCAAAGTGGCACCAACCCGGCCTAACCATTTTAATACATTCTTTTTCATCATTTTCCTCATTCTAACAAAATTTATTTAAATACCCATCTTTTCTGTATATTGTAGCTCACAACGAACAAAACAACGTCTACAATTATCTTGGTTATACCTACTGCTGTAGTACCAAGCATAAGCATTTTAGTAAACAAAAAGACGAGAAGATATGATACTGCCATCTGGCAGAACCACAGTATATAATATCTTACTGCTGCTGCCTTAACATCTTTATCTGACTTAAATACATGTTTCCTGTTCATTGTAAAATTAAATACAGATGATATTGTTCTTGCCACAACTGTGCTGAACAAAAGCCTTAATGATATTGTAAACATAACAAGAAAAATATCAAGTAAATTAAATATTAAATTATCTATAACCCACGATGCAAGTGAGCTTAGCACATACTTTAACGCTGTTGCCGAAAAAGTATATCTGAATATGACCTTATATATTTTTATTGAATCCTTAACTGGATTGAAATGCGTAGATGCATTTTCTTCTATGTAAACAGTCTTAATGGGCACCTCCATATAAGGTATCGATGACCTCTTAAACTCCAGAAGCATTCTTGTTTCATATTCAAAACGTTCCCCTTCAATATCACAAAAGGTCTGTAGAAACTTATAAGGTATGGCTCTTAATCCTGTCTGTGTATCCGATATAGCCAGTCCACATATAGCTTTAAACACAAAGCTTGTAAGGTTATTGCCAAACCGGCTTTTAAAAGGAACATCATCTCCATCAAATGTTCTTACTCCAAGTACAACCTTATCCTGCGAGGCCATAGCTTCACAACAGTTCATTATATCGTCAGCCTGATGCTGGTTATCACCATCTACTGTAACTACTCCAATATAACCTTCCCTGTTTTTTATACAATATTCAAAGGCAGTTTTTAAAGCTCTTCCTTTTCCTCTATTAACTTCATGAGTAAGAATTGTGCATTCATCATACGTACCCACTTTTTCAAAAGGCCACATATGACTCTTGTCACTTCCGTCATTAACTAATATTATATCCTTGAATCCCTTCTTTACAAGTGAATCCACTACTGTAACCAGCTTGTCATCCGGATTCAGTGAAGGAATAATAACTGATACTTTCATATCCTTACGCTCCTATCTATGTATCTGTATAGTCTGAACACACATACCCCTTGATGATATAATAATTTTATAAATATTGCAATATTTCAAAAAAAATAAGTAACACTAACAAGCCTGCATTCATATTATTGTATTGTAAATGTTTTAATCGGAGGATTTTTTATGAGTGATTTAGCAGCAACAAACTGCGGAGGATGCAACGGATGTGGAGATTGTGGTTGTGGTGGAAACAACTGCATCTGGCTTATTATTCTCTTACTTCTTTTTGATAACAATGGCTGCGGATGCAATAACGGCTGCGGTGGATGTGGCGGCTGTGGAAACAATAACTGCATCTGGCTTATCTGCCTTCTTCTCTTATGTGGAGGCTGCGGTGACTGCGGCAATGCATTAGGCTTTGGTGGATGTGGCTGCAATAGCGGCTGCGGATGCAATAACGGCTGTGGCTGCTAATAGCGGATGCCCCCAGCAATGATTATATCTGCTAATAACTGCTATAAAACATAACATTTTATATACAGTTGCAGAATGAGGCTGTATTCCGTCATTTTAAATTCTACGGATACAGCCTCATATCTTGGTAATTTTATGAATATACTAAAACAAGTCTATTAGACACACATTATATATTGCGTTTGTCGCAGGAATCGAGGATTGAATGGCGAAACAATTACCTGTTACTGAATTTGATATTCTTACACTACCCGGCTACCTTCAATTATTTAAAGCCCTCATTCCTTTTATGGAATACGGTATGCAAAAAAAGCTCTCTATGCTTATAAGGGCAAATGAATTAAAACACACATTAAGCTTCTACAACTCTCCCTATAGCTGTAACACATTTAAAACATGTAGTAATAGTTCAGGAATAAATGCTAACACTTCCCTTAATGATATACTTAATAATGAAGCTATTATGAAAACCATTCTGGCTTACTGCCCCGACAACATTGAGCAGTTAATAAACACTTATCGGAACTTTTCCAAAATGTCTGATATGTTTGGTATGATGGATATGTTTAACAATGCCAGTTCTAATGAATTTAACAATAATAATTCTAATGATAATTCTGAATTTAATAATTTTAATAATAACACTGGCTCTGGTGAATTTAACAATATAAGCATTAATAATATACTTAATTCTTCGCAGAAGGATATGTACAATGAATATATTAAACAGCTTGATAAGCTGGACTTTAATGATGGCAATAATTATGGAAGTTCCAATAATAATTAACTGTTATAAATGACTTCTGTATTACATATTTATATTTGTAATTATTATTCTCAATCAGAAATGGAGATTTATATGTCAGAAAATGATTTTCGCAAACAACTACTTTTAAATGAATTCAAAACTCTTTCCAAAGGTAAGAATAAAGAAGAAATCGTTCCGCTTATATTTGCATTAAGCCAGAAGGCTAAGCAGGCAGGAATAAAGTTTACAAGACAGGATTGCGAGCTTATATATAAGCAGATTGTGCCTGGGAGCAATCCGCCAGAAGGGTGATATGGGATACCTTGAAATGTAGATTCTCTATTACTTTCTTATAAAAATGACATACGAACGACAATAAGCCGAGGGTGGTGGCACAGGGGCAGTGCCCTCGGCTTATCGTCTGATATACTCTGTATTCAATGTTTAATATCACTTATCTGCTTATTTTCATTATTCCAAATATATAATAATATCAACTTCAAATTTCCCGTTTTTATATGATTTAATCATTGAGCCATCATATTTATCAACGATTCTTTTTATACTATCCAGACCATAGCCATGATTATCCTTATCATCCTTTTTACTTATGATATGTCCATCAATCTTGTTTATACTGCCATCATATAAATTGGACATAGAAATATGTATCATTCCCACAGTATATTTAATATCCATACTTACTTTTGAATTATCCAATGCATTTTCCAATGCATTATCAAGCAGATTACCAAGTATAATATTTACATCATATATGTTTATTTCAAGATTTTCTGGTATTGCAACTGACACAGCCAGTTCAAGGGACTTATTCATATATTTTTCAGCATAAAAATTTAGAATTCCATCGAAGGCTTCATTACCTGTATTATATATATTTTGTGCATTTATAATCTCATCACTTATCTGATGCAAATAATCTTTTGCCTGCTGAATTTTATCCTTCATAAGCAAATCATTTATTTCTCTTATATGGTGTTTCTTATCATGCTTTATCGTCCTGATTTTTCTATTGTTTTCAATATCACTTCTTATCTGACTCTCGTATATATTCATCTGCTGTTTTAATTCAAGATTTTCTCTTTCATATAGAAAACGGTCAAGCATAGACATATAAAAAATATATAACATCAAATTAAAGCTCAATATAATAATACTGATTGTAAGCACCGCAATTCTTGAAACCACCATATCCTTATATACAACATACAATACTGCAATACTTAATAATGCCGAATATAACAATAAATACCATTGTCCTGACAAATCAATGCTGCCTTTTCCCTTAAAAGCATTTTTAATGCCTATTACAACTATATAAAAAAACAATACAGAAATAAATGAACTGACAATATCATAATTATTAGAATCCGGTGCTTCATATAATAAAAAAGAAGCTAACAAATCTATTACAAACATAATTGCATAAAGCATTATACTTAATAATAATTTTTTCTGGAACTTTCCTCTAAAACTACCAGATAAAAATATTATTCCTGCAACTGTAACTATTAAATTAACCAAAACATTATGAAACACCAGATAACTTAATAATGTAATAATATATGTAATAACACAACTTATAATATTTCGTCTTAAAGAATGTACATTTAAAAATATTTTAAAATATTCCAAAATAATATATATTCTCACAAATTCAGTAACTCCAGATACAACAACATCCTCTAATTGCATCATCCATTACCTCCACGTTTGTTATATTCTATCATTTTTATATTAAAAGCATCTTTGTATTTTCTTCCAATATTGATACAATCCCCATTATCCATTATACAAGAATCCTTTTTAAACATTCTTATATGCCTTACATTAATTATGAACGACTGTGCAACCATAACATAATTAAACGGAAGCTTGTCTATAAGTTCTACTAACTTCCCAACAAATATTCTCTCTGTTCCATCACTACATATTATTTTTATATGCTTTCTGTCGCTTTCAAAATACACAATATCTCCATAATGAATTTTATTTTTTATTCTATTGTATTCATACACAAAATAATTATTGTCTTGTTCATCCAATTCCAATAACTTTGAAACATTATTAATAACCTTTTCTTTATCAATAGGTTTAATTATAAAATCATATGGATGAATTTTAAACAATTCCATTGCATAATTAGTTTTTGATGAAACATATATTATGTGCATAGCATAATTATTTATATCATTGCGTATATATTCTCCTACATAAATTCCATTATAATTCGGCAACTCTATATCAAGAAATAATAAATCCACTTTTACTTTTAAAGGAACATCTCTCATAAAATCTTCTGCACAATTCCATACATTTACCTGAACATTCAGACCTGATACCTTAAAATAATCAATTAAAATATTTTCTAATTCTGAACACGTTGAATTCTCATCATCACATATGCCTATCTGATAAATCATTCTTTTTTATCCCCTAATCCTATTTTCAATAAACCCAGCCAATACTAAAATTGCAACAATCATCATTGAAATTGCAATTATTCCACTCCAATATTCATTAGCTTTAATTAATAATAGCACAAATATTACTACTTCACTACTCAAAAAAATTCTCACTTTATTACGAAGATATTTTCTCTCTGATTTTGTTAATTCATTATTAGCATTATCAACAGGTGCTAAAAAATATATTATAAGTACTGAAACAATACAAATTGCTATTTGAACACCATTATATATTTTATAGCTTTTAATGACCATTAATCCTGCTGAGTATATTACACACGATAAAACTACACACGACCTCTGACTATTCGTATGATAACCTCCAGCATATTGTCTCAACACAATAATTGAAATTAGAAATATAATACCTTCTTTTAACATTCCTAGAACGGCTGATATTATAATAGCTGTTATAAATGCCATAATTGTTGATATCATCATATCTATTCCAAATTTTACTATTGCTTTTTCATCTTTATCAATGTGTGTATTATTTTCAATAAATTTATTGATATTTATATTCACTCACCTCACCCTACTCAAAATAGTATAAATATACATCTTCTAAATCAATATCACTGTCTGTAATAACTGCTTCCTCTGGTAATTCATCACCCACTATTCTAAGAGCAAGCCCCTCTTTTCTTTGCCTTATATTGCCTATCTTATATTTATTTTGAAGCATTTCAACTTCATCAATACAGCATTTTATCTCTCCAACCTTTCCTGACATTGCTTCTATAAGTTCAATTGGTGTGCCCTGCGCAATTATCTCACCCTTTTTTAGCAGCAATACACAATCTGCAATACATTCTATATCACTTACGACGTGTGTTGCAAAAAGTATAATTTTATCCTTACTTAACTCTGCTATGTAATTTCTAATATTTATCCTTTCCTTAGGGTCAAGCCCTGCTGTTGGTTCATCAAGTATAAGTATCTTTGGATCACCCAGAAGTGCCTGTGCAAGAAGTACCCTTTGTTTCATACCACCAGAAAAGCCGCCTATTTTCTTATCTGCCACATTGGCTAAATTAACTATTTCAATAAGTTCATCTATCTGCTGCTTAACTGTTTTAATTACAGCATTTCCATTTTCATCAATCGTGTTTATTTTCTTTATTCCTTTAATCTCTGCCATATACTTAAGAAATGCTCTTGGGGAAAAATCTTCATAAAACCCCTGTTGCTGTGGCATATATCCTACAATTGCTCTAAAACTTTTACCTAATTTAAGAATATCTGTCCCTTGTACACTTTCTCCTTGTTTTTCAAAGCCGTCGCACTCATTATATAAAATACTTCCACCATTTTTCTTATCTCTTGACACATTATCCGTAATCAGATTTATCATCGTAGACTTACCTGCTCCATTAGCCCCCAATATTCCATATATGCCTGGCTTAAAGGTATAACTAATCCCTTTAAGTGCCTGTACTGTTCCATATGTTTTTCTTAAATTATTTAGAATTAATTCCATATTCCCCTCCTAATACATAAACAATAACCATTATAGCAATTATCATCAATGTTAATACTCCACCAAACATTACAACAGTGTATGAAGCTTTCCAATAATAAAAAAATGAAATAAGCTTAATAACTGATAAATACGAAAATAATTTTATGCCTATTAAATCCAATATTGATGGAATAAGAACAATCAGGCTGACTAAAAAACTCACCTGATAACTAAACAATCCTGTTGTTACATAACTAAAAACTGCTACTGAATTAATTAATACAATTTTATATAAAATATCCAGCACAACCACTCCCAATATCGAAACATTAAATGGATAATCTGAAAATGCCTGTATACTATGTATTCCTACACTTAAGTCATTTATCTCATATATATTAAATAATTTATTATAATAGCAGATATATACCAGACACACGATACCAGAAAGTATTACACAATTAATTACAGCCTTTTTTATAAGCCACCTTTTTCTTTCCTTACAGGCTCTTATATTCATAATCATATTATTCTTTTTTTCAAATGAAATCAGACCCGCATTAAGATATAATCCTAAAACAGTCAATAATAATGCTATTATTTCCTGATTAAAGAACTGTCTTTTAAAAAATGGACTTTCATACTTATACTGGCTTACCGTCGATACATTAAAACCATTTTCCTTTTTATCAATTATGTACTGCAAATAATTTATTTTTTCTTGTGTTAATTCCTCGTTAAACTTTTTATTAAAATCCGAACTATCTGTATCAGTATTTTCTATTTTTAACTGTTCTTTACAATTCTTAAGCTCGTCTGTTGAATCCATTTTATGTTCTTCACAAAATGAATACATCGCACTATTCTTTATGTCATATTTAAGTCTTGTTCCATAATTAATATTTAAAAGTATTATTGCTATGAAAACCATAACAATTATAGTTTTCTGATATAATATAACTTTCTTTAATTCAAAATAAAAAACCGGCAGCTTTGATTCTATATACCTTATACGACACATCAGCTTCTCCACTACCTTCTCTATAATACCTGTAGAATCACAAGGATGTTTTTTAATATATGTATATATTAATAAAATGCAGCCTGCAAATATAATAATACCGCTTATTATATATTGTGATTCCTTTGAATCCATAATAAATGAATTATATCCCCAGTTATCATTCTTAAACCATATATTATTCCCCTCAAATATATTATACAAATTAAAATATCTAAGAAATCTATAAATACTTTTAACATCAATTAATCTATATAATAACATTTCAATGAGGTTAATTATAATAACAGCCACTATTCCAACATTCTTATTTTTAAACAGGTTTAATATGCCCCACATCATAACAGCCCAAGCAAAAAAAGCAACTGTATTCTGAATACACACAATCAACAAATACAACATTCTATTTGTGCCATATGAACATAACTGTAACTCCAAAGATGATGCCGCGCTATTAAATACATTTTCTATACCACCATATCTAAACAATGCTATACTTGATATAACACCATAATTAACAATTACAAATGTAAATATAAACAGCAGCAATATAAATATTCTCTTTATCAATAACTTCAATCTTCCATTTCTGGAAGCATAAATTATCATCCCACCATTTTCTTTTTCATTAAAAAAGCTGAATATAACAACTAAACAACCGATACCTGTAAACCAATAAATATATTTATAGTCTTTAATCTTCATAAGCCATAAATCATTATCTAATTTCACTTCATATCCCAATGCTTTTATCAAATCATTTTTTGACTTTATTAATTCCAGATATGACCTGCTGTTTTTTTGAGAAAATAATGAACTTTTTTGAACATCTTTTATTTTATCTATACTGTTTTGTGTTCTCTCCTTATAATTCTTCACATAATCAAGACGTTCTAAAAATATTTTTCTTGCCTCTTTAAAATCTTCATCACTGACTTGTGGATTTTCTTGTAAATAATTTTTAGACATCTCTGTAATGCTTATATTGTCATTATAGCTATTAACCAGATTCCTATAAATAATCTCCTGTTCACTAATTTTGTTTCCCATAATGAATAATATCGCATTTAATATAATCATTAATCCAAAAATACATAATCGTTTCTTATTAAATACTCTTAATAACTCCATATATACCCCCTCTTATTTAAGCTTAAGGCGGATACATAAATAGCACCCGCCTTGAAACTAATTACCATAACTGCTAATCACTTGAATATTTCCATTCAAATCATCATTAAGTGCCATACATAAAACTGCATATGTAGCAATGTCTCCATTTCCGTGTATAGGTTTTACGTTTTTATCAACAAATCCTTCGACATCCTGTTCTCTAATTCTAAGAAGAACATTATATTGGTCTACTCCATATATAACTAAGCTTGTAGGATTTTGCATATCACCACAATCAAATATATGCTGACCACTTATTTTCCCTTCCATATTCATTCTGACTAATCTGATAGATCCTTCAAATGATTCCATACAATAAATATAGCCATCATATGCGACAAGTGAGTAAATTGATTTACACGATGGTTCACTATATATGCTTGTAATTCCACTCTCATTTATACGATAAATTTCAGTTCCACCATTTCCAACAATATACAGGGAATCTCCATATGCACAGCATATACCACTTTGTACAGGCCTTGCTTCTCCTGTCGCTTTACCAAGCAAATCAACATTTTCATTAGATGTATTATCTACCAATGTTACAAATTCGTGAGTTTCCAGATTATATTCATACACTTTATATTTAAGAATTTTCTGTTTTGACACCCATCTGCTTATATATCCAGCAACATAAAATATTCTATTTTCACTAACACATACTTTTCCGCCCGAACCTGAACCAAAAAGATCATAATCCATCGCAAATTGAAATGAACCTAAAGTTTCTGAAGCAGACTTCCCATCAATTGAAATTCTTTTACAATAAACTGTCGTATGATAATCATTATCTGCTAATTCATTCGCATTTACAGGCTTTACCGAGAAATAGTATAAATACCCATCATATATTGCCATTGTTCCTTCCGCATTCACACTTGGCATGCCAAGTACTTCCCCATCCTCAGTAATCTTGCATATTTTTTTACGATTAAAAAAAGCCTGATCATACTGAACAAGATAATCTCCACTTTCATCACGTTCAATAATGTATATATATCCATCAATATACCATAATTGATTGCCTAGCCCCTTAACAGTTACTCCTGCAAGATCTAATGGATCATAATTATGTTCATCCAGCAAATATGCATTACAGTTTTCATCTTTATGTTCACAATTAGCATTACTGCAAACCACTGTTGCAATATTATTATTAATATCATAAAACCATAAAATTCCATTCATTAAATAATAATATCCGTTTTCACTATATGCACTCCTTGACTTTTCTGATACCTGCGACTTATCAGCATTAAATTCATAGCTGGTCTTAACTTCGGTATCATCTTCTTGTCCGCTATTTCTAGTAGTACACCCTGTTAATAATAACGAACATATAAGCATAATAGCAATTGTCTTATAATATCTCTGCATATGTATTAATTTCTCCATATTCATCCACCGAATTTTCTTTGCAATGCTTGCAACTTGTTTATTGATTTTTGCTTCCATATAACTTCTCCTTTCATAATATGATAGAAACATATCTCTACGATTTCTTCTTTGATTAATTTACCACTATTATCAGCATTTGTTTTATATAGGGTATAACTTACATACAAAAAGGTACAATTAACATTTTAATACGACATAATTCAACATTAAAAAAAGCATATGGGAAATGATATGTATCCTCCTTACTGGTCTGTCCAGTAAGAAGAATATATATCAAAATTTCCCATATGCCTTAAAATATAATTCAGTAATAAATCAAGTATGTTTAATACAATTTATTTTGCCACAATATTAACAATCTTACCAGGTACATAGATTTCCTTAATTATGTTACCTGTAATCTTGCCTTCTACTGCTTTCTTAGCCTTTTCAAGAACTGATTCCTTAGCTTCATCAACTGCAATAGAAATAGTTCCCTTAACCTTACCATTAACCTGCACGCCTATCTCTACAGTATCCTCCTTGCAGGCCTCTTCATCATATGCTGGCCAGCTTTCATATGCTATAGTATCATCATGTCCTAATACACTCCACATTTCTTCACCAGCGTGTGGACATATACATGAGAACATCTTTATGAATCCTTCAGCGTATTCTCTTGAACACTTGCCAAGCTTAGTTGCAGCATTCATAAATATCATCATCTGGCTGATAGCTGTGTTAAAGCCAAGCTTTTCAAAGTCATCTGTAACCTTCTTAACTGTCTGGTTATATACCTTTTCAAGTTCCTTAACATCCTCATCAACAACATTACCTTCAGTTGTAAAGAAGTTCCATACCTTACCGATAAATCTTCTTGCACCTTCAACACCCTGCTGGCTCCATGGCTTAGAAGCTTCAAGAGGACCCATGAACATTTCGTAAAGTCTTAAAGTATCAGCACCATACTCGTTTATGATATCACTTGGGTTAATAACGTATTCTGGGAATCTCTTACCCATCTTGATACCGTTTGAACCAAGAATCATACCCTGGTGGACTAACTTCTGGAATGGCTCAGCAACTGGTGATATGCCTTTATCATATAGATATCTGTTCCATATTCTTGAATACATAAGATGTCCAACTGCATGCTCTGGTCCACCGATATAAAGATCTACTGGAAGCCAGTGTTTAAGAAGTTCCGGGTCACAAAGCTCCTTATCGTTATCTGGGTCAATATATCTCATATAATACCAGCTTGAACCTGCCGAACCTGGCATTGTTGAAGTTTCTCTCTTACCCTTAAGTCCGTTATGCTCATACTTCTTCCATTCTGTAGCATTTTCAAGAGGTGCCTGTCCATTCTTACCTTTGTAGTCTTCAAGCTCTGGTAAGATAAGTGGAAGTTCGTCGTCATCAAGGACATGAATCTGTCCATCTTCAAGATATACGATAGGCACTGGCTCACCCCAGTATCTCTGTCTTGCAAATATCCACTCTCTGAAGTGATAGTTAGCCTTTCTTCTTGCTACTCCCATCTTTTCAAGCTTCTGAGTAATAGCTTCCTTAGCTTCTTCTACTGTAAGGCCTGTGAATTCCTCTGAGTTGATAAGCTTGCAGCCCTTGCCAAGGTAATCATACTTTTCAAATGCCTTTTCTGATACATCAGCGCCATCAATAACCTGTATTCTAGGAATATTATGTGCCTCTGAGTACTCAAAATCTCTCTGGTCGTGGCTTGGAACTGCCATAACAGCACCAGTACCATAGTTGGCAAGAACGAAATCACCTATGTATATAGGAACTTTCTTGCCATTTACCGGGTTAATTGCATATATTCCTTCAAGAACGCAGCCTGACTTAGTCTTGTTAAGCTCTGTTCTATCCATATCATTCTTCTTGATTGTCTCTGCTATATAAGCTTCAACCTCTTCCTTGTTCTGGATTCTTGGCATCAGCTCCTTAACGATATCTCCATCTGGTGCAAGTACCATAAATGTAATACCATATATAGTTTCAATACAAGTAGTAAAGATAGAGAAATCTCCACCACCATCAATCTTAAAGTCAACCTCTACACCTTCTGACTTGCCTATCCAGTGTCTCTGCATTTCCTTAGTTGATTCTGGCCAGTCAATATGTTCAAGTCCCTCAAGTAACTTATCTGCAAATGCTACCTGATCGATAACCCACTGCTTCATGTTCTTTCTTACAACAGGATATCCACCACGCTCTGACTTACCATCAATAACTTCATCGTTTGAAAGAACTGTACCAAGTTCTTCACACCAGTTCACTGGCATATCTATATACTTAGCATAACCATCAAGATATAACTGCTTGAATATCCACTGTGTCCACTTATAGAACTTAGGATCACTTGTTGCTAAAGTCTTGCTCCAGTCATAATCAAAACCAAGCTCCTTAAGCTGCTTAGTGAATGTTTCTATATTTTTTTGTGTAAATCCGTTAGGATTGTTACCTGTCTTAACAGCATACTGTTCAGCTGGAAGTCCAAATGAATCATATCCCATTGGATGAAGTACATTATATCCCTGCATTCTCTTCATACGTGAAGTGATATCTGTAGCTGTATATCCTTCTGGGTGTCCTGCGTGAAGACCTACACCTGATGGATAAGGGAACATATCAAGCGCATAGTACTTTGGCTTTGAAAAGTCCCATACATCTGTTTTAAATGTTTCATGTTCTGCCCAATACTTCTGCCACTTTGGCTCGATAGACTTGGGATTATAAGTTGTTGTATTAGCCATCTTAAAACCTCATTCCTGCACCGGCTATGCTCTTCCGGTGCTTTCAATCACATATTTACTCACTTTCAAATATTATCACAATGAAAGGATTTGTCAATAACTGACCACTTTATTTAACACCTGCCAAACTTAACTACATATAATTATGCCACAATCCTACACAATATAAGCGGATAGTATGTAAAGTCATCATTAACTGTACATATCTATCCGCTTACTTAATTCTCAGCTTTAATCTATATCTCACCTTTATTAAAGCAATACATTGCTTGAGCTTAATCTATTTCTTTACTTTTCCTTTAGCATTGCTTCAAGTTCAGCTATTCTTTCTAAATCTTTTGAATGTTGTTCTTCATATTGTTCCTTTTTTATACTAAACTGCTCCTTCTGGATATCTAGTTGTTTCTTCTGGCTGTCTAATTGTTCCTTCTGGCTATCTAACTGCTCCTTCTGGCTGTCTAATTGTTCCTTCTGGCTATCTAACTGCTCCTTCTGACTGTCTAACTGTTCCTTCTGGCTGTCTAATTGTTCCTTCTGGCTGTCTAACTGTTCCTTCTGGCTATCCAGTATCTTTTGTTTTTCCTGAATTTCCTTCTTCAGATTATTTTCCATCTCCTGATATTTTTTTCTATATTCATCCACCATAAGTACTGCTGTATTGTGATTAAGTATTCTCAATGCCTCTGAAAACATACTTAGCACCTCCTCTGGTTTTGCAAGATATTCGTTCATCTCATCAAATATCTGCGATAATTCTGGAAATACTTTCTGGATAGCTAATGCATCCTCCACTGATTCTGTCACAAAAAGTGAAAGATATGCCAGTCTATCACGAAGCATATCAGAAGTCAATGGTGTACCATACATGCTTTCATCATAATCGTATTCCGTAATATTAACGTTTCCTTTTATAATATCAGAATATCTGTATTTTCTAAATGTGTCAAGACTAATCATATGAAAGTGCTGTAATAATGGGAAATCTATCTGAGTATTGAAACGTGTTGTTCCAACATGAAAATATAACCTGGAATCTATTGGACTTATAAGATTAGAATTGCTGTTTTCAAACAATACAATAGTATGCACATTTTTCATATCCTTGTAAGAAAATGTCTTATGTTCTATCGTCTGAACATTCTCATTCATTGTATTATCATGTATACTACTATTATATTGTGCTAACGCTGATGAAGATGATAGTCTGTGATATTGTCTCATAATTGCATCTGCCGAGTAGCAGCTAAGTCTTTCCCCTGGAAATAATGCCGCTATTTTCTGAACTTCAATATTGGCAATACTTCCATCCGACAGCCGTACTATCATATCCATTATTATAAATGAATCTTCAAAACATGAACTTTCAGATGGTAGTATATCAATAACCGTAACTTTTTGTCCTATGATGCTGCTCACAAGTCTTGATAGTCTCTCTCTGTGTTCATCTCCATTGAAAAGCTTTTTAAAAAATGGATCATACAACAATGGAAGCGTCTTTTTTTTGCTGATATAATCATTAAATCTATCAGCCCAAACCTTATTAAAAAAGCTGCTTCTTTTAAATTTATCATACTGTAATGCAAGATTGGGATTATTGTGGACTGCCGATAAAAAATCATAGGCATAAGAATTGTCATTAACTGCTCTATAACTGTCAGTATTCGTGTCTTTATTTAATGAATCGTTCACTTATTATACTATCGCATATATGCTGTTCTCCTTCTAAATTATTATCGTTATGCATATTGATAATATATTTATAACACAGTAGCAACACATTGTCAACAAATAGAATATTTTATATATCACGCAATATATTGACATCTATAAAATAAAGTATTTTATAAGTCGTATCCCTTTACATTACCGCTTTAAAGTGTTAAACTCATTAAAAATATTTCAAAACATTTATTTTACTGAATTAAACGAAACAAAGAAACGAGGTTAAATATATTATGGATTGCAAAGTTGGTTTTATAGGCTTCGGTCTTATTGCAGGCTCTATAGCACATTCACTTAAGGAATCAGGCAGCAATTATACTATTATAGCTACAAGCAGAAGGCTTGAACCTGTATATGAAGCTAAAAAAGATGGAGTTGTAGATGAAGTTCTTGACTCTGTTGATAACAGATTATCTGATTGTGATTTTATAATACTATGTACGCCTGTTATAACTATGAATGATTACCTTAAACAGTTAAAAAGCATTGTTAAAAAAAGTTGCATTATAACAGATGTTGGAAGTGTCAAAACTTCAATACATAACACTGTTAAAGAGCTTGATATGGAAGAGGTATTTATTGGTGGTCATCCTATGGCCGGTTCAGAGCTCACAGGTTATTCCAACTCATCTTCCGCAATAATGAAAAATGCCCGCTATGTTATCACACCAACATCAAAAACTACTAATGAACAGCTTGAACGCTTCAAAGCACTTGTGTATGATATGAAAGCCAATCCTATTGTTATGGGCTATACAATCCACGATAAAAGTGTAGCTGCCATAAGCCACCTTCCACATCTTATATCAACAGCACTTGTAAAGCTCGTATCCGAACAGGACGATGACGACAAGCATATGCAGCAGTTAGCAGCTGGAAGCTTTCGCGATATGACAAGGGTAGCTGCTTCATCTCCTGAAATGTGGGACCAGATATGTGCTTCTAACTCACAAGATATAAGCGTACTGCTTGGCGACTATATAGACATATTAAGTGAAATCAAGAAAAATATTGATAATAAAACCCCAGGATATGTTAATGAACTTTTTGAAATGTCAAGGGAATATAAAAATTCATTCAGGAAATAAACCTTTATAAGACTGGCACATAAAATCTGTTATATTCTAATAATGTAAAGAAAATACTCGGTCGCAACCGAGTCGGTTGTGACCGAGTATTCTTCCACTAACAACTTAAGCAATTATTTTTTATTATACCCTGAAACATCCCCCACCAATAAACTCTCTCATTATAGAGTTGATTGGAACATTGCCTGACTGACAAGGAAGGAAGTACGCTAAGAACTTTAACAGTCTCTTTGCCTCCTGATATTCCGGGTCATCCTCTGTTATTGAGAATAGCAGCGGCTCTACTATCGGCTTTAAAACACACAGCTCATACGCAAGTGCTGAGTTAAACATAACATCAGCTTCCTCCTGATAAGGAAAGATATTCTTTTCCTCACCTTTTCTTACTGACTCCCACATAGAAAGTGTTTTTTTAGCAGATGCACCTCTCGTCCTGTAATCCCTCGCCATACGTCTTACAAGACGACCGTCAGTCGTTGCCACTCTGTTATGCTCGTCAACATTAAGCTGTGTAAGTGCACTTATATAGATTTTAAACTTACTTTCAACTGGAAGTGCGTAAGATAACTCATCATTAAGGCAATGTATGCCTTCAATCACAAGAATATCTTCATCGCCAAGCTGTATATATTCACCATTATACTCTTTTTTACCTGTAAGGAAATTAAACTGAGGTATCTCAACCTTTTCTCCCCTTAGTAATGCATTCATATGGTCATTAAAAAGCTTTATGTCTATCGCATGAATATCCTCAAAATTGTACTCTCCATTTTCATCAACAGGTGTCTGCTCCCTCTCAACGAAATAATTATCAACACCAATTGCGTGTGGCTTAAATCCACTTGCACGAAGCTGTATTGACAATCTGTGTGAAAATGTTGTCTTGCCAGATGATGATGGTCCGGCTATCATAATAAATTTAACGCCTTCCCTTTCTTTTATCTGATTAACAATCTCAACAATCTTCTGCTCCTGTAATGCTTCCTGAACAAGAATAAGTGAATTAATATCCCCGCTTATTATATGCTTATTCAATGATGCAACTGTATCAACACCAAGCATATCTGCCCACTCGCTTCTTTCCATAAGTACATTAAAAAGCTTAGCCTGTGGTGCAAATTCCGGCACTATTTCAGGATTCTCTTTAGTTGGTAACTGGAGAACAAACCCCTTGTCATACTGGAATATGTCAAATGTCTTTAATATTCCTGTATTAGCTGCCATATAACCATAGAAGTAATCGTAATAACCCTCTATGCTGTATACATTAACATAAGAACTAATTCTATATTTGAATAACTGTGTCTTATCTTCCATTCCGAACTTCTTGAACAGCTTAATAGCCTCTGATGTCTTCATTCCCTGCTTCTTAATAGGCAGATTTTTCTTAACATCGGCTCTCATAAGTTCTTTCACATCATTAAGAAATTCTTGTGTGATTACAAAATCTCCTTTTATATCACAATAAAGACCTTTACTAAGCGAGAACTCAACAGTAACTCTCTTAATTCTATTATCTGTATCAAGCTTATGTATTGCATTTAGCATTAAAAGAAGAACACTTCTTTTATATGCCTCATTTCCCACTGCCTTTCCTACTGTAATGAATTCCACTTTTTCATCAGTTATATCCATATCTGATATCTCTGTAAGCCTGCCATTTACATTGGCAAGAATAATATCATACTTGTAATCCTTTGCAGCATCTGCTGCCATCTGCGATAAAAGCATTATTATTACTCCTTCCATCTTCCTAATGCCTTATTAATAACATCAATATCATCATCTATAGCATGTATTCTGCTCTTTATCGATATTGACTGTTCCTTATTATTAATAAGACTATTTCTAATATTGTTACAGCTTGTCAGTTCCTTATTAAGATATTCGTAAAGCACCTCTGACTTATTATCCAAAAGATATCTTCCATATCTTAATTCTTCCTCTGCGTAGGCTGTTATCTTTTTCTTATCATTATATTCCTTGTCATTATCTTCCTTGTGACTATCATTGTTATGAATATTATTATTATGAATATCGCCTGCAGAAGCTGCATTTTCATAAATGTTATTTTGTTGAATATTAGTTACATTTAGATAATATTCATCTTGTGTGTTGTATACACAGTCAAATATAAAATAATATTTTCCATCTTCTAAAAGCATATGTTCTGACTTAATATCTATGCATGTTTCCAGAAGGTATTTTCTAAAATCCTTTAGTTCTGACTGTGCAGATAAGACAAGCTGTGTATTATCCCCCAGCTTGTCTATACCTGCTTTTAATATATTCTTCATGAGCTTTCCACCCATGCCACATATCGTTACTGTATCAACATCACCTTTATTAATCCCTTTGAGCCCATCACAAAGCTTTGTAGTTATCTTATCTGAAAGACCATATTCATCAATGTGAAGCTTTGCACGCCTTAATGGTTCTTTTCTTACATCACACGCATATACTTTATTACTTATCCCGTTCTGAACAAGATATATAGGAAGATATGCGTGATCCGTGCCAATGTCAGCCACCCTTGCACCTTTATTAACAAGACTGGCAACACATTTCAGTCTTTCTGATATATTAATAATATTGTTCATACATTTTTCCTGTTGATTTATTATACTATATAAATCATCCTTTATCCCGACATAATCATAAATAGAAATCTATATTCATGTTTTTATTATTGAATTCTATCCTTAAATATATTTCTGGACATTGATTAGTCAAGATAATCCTTAAGCTTGCGGCTTCTGCTTGGGTGTCTTAACTTTCTTAATGCCTTAGCTTCAATCTGTCTTATACGCTCTCTTGTAACATTGAATTCCTTACCAACTTCTTCAAGAGTTCTTGCTCTTCCATCGTCCATACCAAAACGAAGTCTTAATACTTTCTGTTCTCTGTCTGTAAGTGTTCCAAGCACCTCTACAAGCTGTTCCTTAAGAAGTGTTGAAGCTGCGGCTTCTGCTGGAACCGGAACATTATCATCCTGTATAAAGTCCCCAAGATGGCTGTCTTCCTCTTCACCTATAGGTGTTTCAAGCGATACAGGCTCCTGTGATATCTTCTGGATTTCTCTAACTCTTTCAACCGGAATATCCATAGTCTCTGCTATTTCTTCTGGAGATGGTTCTCTTCCTAACTCCTGTAAAAGCTGTCTTTGTACTCTTACAAGCTTGTTAATAGTTTCTACCATATGAACAGGTATACGGATAGTACGTGCCTGATCAGCTATAGCTCTTGTAATAGCCTGTCTTATCCACCATGTTGCATATGTTGAGAACTTATATCCTTTACGATAATCAAACTTTTCAACAGCTTTGATAAGACCTAAGTTACCCTCCTGGATAAGATCAAGGAACTGCATGCCTCTGCCGACATAACGCTTTGCAATACTTACAACAAGACGTAAGTTGGCTTCCGCTAGTCTCTTCTTGGCTTCCTCGTCACCCTCTTCCATTCTCTGTGCATATTCTATTTCTTCTTCTGCACTAAGAAGAGGCACCTTACCTATTTCCTTCAGATACATTCTTACAGGATCTTCAAGTCCGATTCCATCTGGTACAGAAAGATCTATCTTTTCTATATCGATATCATCTTCATCCGAAAGAATAATATCATCTTCTACATCTCCATCATCATCATTCATCTTGACATCTATATTGCAGCCTTCAAGAAACTCGAATACCTTTTCCATCTTATCAGCTTCAAAATCTGTATCCTGGAAATAATCCATAATCTCCTTATAATCAAGGACATTCTTTTTCTTTCTGGCTATAGCAAGAATCCCCCTGCACTTTTCCATGAATTTTTCCTGTATAATTCTTGCCTGTTCTTCTTCTGAAAGCTCTGGCTGTGCAGCTTCCTCCTTCTTTGACTTCTTAGGCTTCTTTGCTGCCACAGCTTCATCTGCTTTCTTTTTAGTTGTCTTCTTAGTTTCCTTTAATTCTTCCTCGTTTAAGTTTTCCTTCTTTACTGCCATTACAATGGTCCACCTTTCGCATGTATTATAAACTAATGTGAATATTATTTAACTTCATCTGTCTGCCTATGATATCCTGCATAGTCTTTGCATCTGCTGCATGTTCAAGCTTGTAATCAAGGCTGCTCTTCTTAACCCTTAGCACTGTATCATTAAGTGTTTTTTCTCTTTCTGACTTACTAAGCGACTCGCTTAATTCGGCGCTGAACATTGCCGCTATCTCACTATGCATATCACCATCGCTATATGAGCCAATAATAGCCGCCGGATTAACACTTCCTGTTTCATACTGTTCATATACCTTTGATGCAACATCTTTAAACAATGGATCTATAAAATCATCTGGTTGTATATATTCACTGACTTTATCATATATATCACCATCCTCAATCATCCACGTAAGCAGAATCTTCTCTGCCTGCCTTATTCCATCTTCCTTTTTCTTTCTTGCCGGTTCCATCCGCCTGACAGGCTGTGTCTGTCTTGGTATTATTCCGCCCTGGCTTCCTATCCTTATAACCATTTCACGCATACCATCCTCTGGTATCATAAACTGACGGCAGACAGCTTTCATATAGTTATCTCTTTCAAGTTTCTCACTAAACTGTACAAGCTTATTAGCAACTTCTCTTTCAAATGCTGTCTCACTCTCCGGGTCACTTCTGTTATAATTCTTCTCTATAATACCGATTTCATACATAAAGCTGTTTTCTGCTTTATCTATACGCTCCTGAAATGCTTCAGTTCCTAAAGCCTTGATAAACTCATCCGGATCCTTATATGGCCTCATATTAATAACCTTAGTAGATAGTCCTGCTTCTTTTAATATAGGTATGGCTCTTAAAGCTGCCTTTACCCCTGCTTCATCGCTATCATAAGTTATAAGAACATTATCTGTATATCTTTTCATAAGACGGGCATGTCCAGGTGTGAGTGCTGTACCAAGCGATGCTACCGCCTGATTAAAGCCTGCCTGATGCATAGATATAACATCCATATAGCCTTCACATATTATAAGATTATTCTTTCTTGAACTTCTTGCAACATTAAGTCCATAAAGATTCTTACTTTTATCAAAAAGCTTTGTTTCCGGAGAATTCAGGTACTTTGGCTTTCCATCTCCCATAACACGGCCACCAAAGCCTATAACCTTATTGTTAATATCCATGATTGGAAATATTACCCTGTTCCAGAACTTTTCCCTTATTCCCTTTTCATAAGTGAACAGACCTGACTCTTTTAAGAGCTCATCATCATACCCTTTTTCCTTTAGCATTCTATATAAATCACCTGTAAGCTGTGGCGCATATCCAAGGCCAAATGTGTTTATAGTTTTGTCTGAAAGCTGTCTTTTTTTCAGATAATCCAACCCACTCTGTCCTGCTGGTGATTTTAACTGATGATAGTAAAATGTTGCTGCTATCTTGTTAATCTCTAACAGCTTTGTTTTAATATCCCGTTCCCGTCTGTCTTCACCTGAATATTCCATCACAGGTAGAGCTATACCTGCCCTGTCAGCCAGCATTTTTACTGCCTCTGGAAACGTATAATTCTCATATTCCATAACAAATGTTATAACATTGCCTCCGACTCCGCATCCAAAACAGTGATACATCTGTTTTGTTCCTGATACAGAAAAAGAAGGTGACTTCTCGTTATGAAATGGACATAGCCCTACGTAGGAACTGCCACTTTTCTTAAGCTTTATATAACCTGAAATAACATCTACTATATCGTTACGCGATACAACTTCCTCTATTACTTCACTTGAATATATTGGCATATTAACTCTTCTTTCCCTATGTATTCAATATGTATTCAAAAACTGCCTACTTTTAATGTATTAAACACAGATACCTTATTTCCTTTTTTTATTTTAAATTTTTATTCTGATTTTCATTTTAATATATACTTCAATTTATATCCTGATTCTTATTGCTGAATCTTATTACTGATTCTTATTTCAGATTCACGTTATAAAATCATATTTAAGATACAATCCCTCCAATTGCACCGCAAAGTATGCATACTATCGCGCCTTTAACCATCTGTGACATATCTATTGATGATATTCCTCTGCTTAATATTATTGAAACAACACATAATATAAGAAAATATATTATTCCATACAGTACTCCCCACACAAGGCGGCTGTGCTGCATGCCTCTGGCAAGAATAAAGCCTCCGCATAAAGCTGACAGACCATAAGTAACATAAATCCCTATGGATATCACATTACCTGACACCCTGAACTTATACAGGCAGAAAGCAAGCACAAGCAGGGCTGCAACTGTTATAATATATCCTGCTATAAGCGTTTTTAATATAATAGATAACTTTTTCATACATTCCTCTGACTTAATAGTCATACATTCTTTGTTCTCTATATAAATATGTAGGAAATCTCTTTCGTATTCTATCTTTTATCTTATCCTTTATTCCAATTTTTCATTAAAGCCTGATTATATACAGAGCCTCCAGCTACTTGACAGTCCTTTACTGATACTGTAAAATGTTAAAATATAACACTTAAATGTGTTTACTATATTTTTATTAAGGATTGGAGGAATATTTCCTTGGACACTGACAGTTATATTCAACTTATAACTATTATTATTTTATTATTTCTTTCAGCTTTCTTTTCATCTGCTGAAACCGCATTTATGACGGTAAGCCGTATAAAAATCCGCTCGCTTATGGACGAAGGTAACAGACATGCTGCTTTAGTAGCTAAGATTATCGATAATTCAGGCAAGATGTTAAGTGCTGTACTTATTGGTAACAACATAGTTAACATATCATGTTCTGCTCTTGCAACAACATTTACTATTAATGTCTGGGGCAGCTATGCTACTGGTATTGCAACTGGTGTTCTTACTCTGTTCGTTCTTATATTCGGAGAGATAACCCCTAAGAATCTTGCTTCAAAGTTTAACACTAAGCTTGTATTATTATATGCGCCTGTTATATATGGACTTATGATTATACTGACACCTGTTATTTTTATAGTTGACCATCTTGCAGGCATAGTATTAAAGCTCTTTGGAACTAACTCCAAAGATAAATCCAACACCATAACAGAAGAAGAGCTTCGTACAATAGTTAAGGTAAGCCATGAAGAGGGTATCATAGAAAAAGACGAACGACAGATTATTGACAACCTTTTCGATTTTGGTGATACTTCGGTAAAGGATGTTATGATACCTCGTATAGATATGACAGTCGCTGATGTTAACTCATCATATGATGACATCATCACTCTTTTTAAGAGTACTATGTATACACGTATTCCTATATATGAAAATGATACTGACAACGTTATAGGTACACTTAATATAAAAGATCTTATAGTTACTAACGTTGATGATTCATTTAATATAAGGAAGATTATGCGTGAGCCTTTCTTTACATATGAACATAAGAACACTTCTGAGCTGTTTAAAGAAATGCAGCTTAAGCGTTACAGCATAGCTATTGTGCTGGATGAATATGGTCAGACAGCCGGCATGATAACAACTGAGGATCTGTTAGAGGAAATCGTTGGTGAAATACGTGATGAATATGATACTGACGAAAAGGATGACATGACTAAGATCCGCGAAAATACTTACCGTATCAACGCTTCATGTAAGCTTGATGACATAAATGATGAACTAGGAACCAGACTTTATTCAGAGGATAACGATTCACTAGGCGGATTCATATCAGAAAAACTTGACCGCATACCTAAAGCAGGCGATAAGCTTACTATAGATAATGTATGGCTGTTCGTCGAAAGATCATCTTCTAACAGGGCTGAATCTATCATTCTTAAGATTGTTGACAAGCCAACAGAAAACAATAACTAATTATTAAAAATAATACACCACCGGAATGTAATGATTAAGTCATTTGATTTGATGCATTCCGGTGGTGTTATTTTATTGGAATAAAATTTCTGTTATTTTCTGATTTGGGATTTTCTGTAAAGTTTCTGCACATCATATTATCCCCATTAACTTCATATACTAATATACAAAAAGGATGCAACAATTTGTTTCAAAATGTTGCATCCCAATATAAATTCTTATTAGTTCATATTCTTAATTACGATTAATATATCGTCATATTCCCTCAACACTTTAGCAGGTTTCTTAATAAAATTCTATATAAATTTTCTATAACATTAAAATAGCAAATCAATACGCTTATCGTTTATGTTGTTTTATATATTAATCCTGTCCTCACAGATTAACCTTAAGAAACACAGAATCTTTATCATCCTGCTTAATACCAAGATACCTTTTTGTTATCTCATATGATGAATGATTATATATCTCCATGAGCATTGCGGGTGGTGTCCCACATTTCCACGCATAATATCCGAATGTTTTTCTCATGGAATGACAGCTTATGCCCCTCTCCATATTAAGTGAATACGCAGCATGCTTTATGATTCTGAACGCCTGTGAACGGCTAAGATGCGTTCCTGCATATCTACCTGTAAATATATAGTCACCTTTTTTTACACCATCTAACGTGTCCATATATGTCAAAAGTCCTTTTTTAGTGCTGCCATTAATTGCAATTCTTGATTCTTTTCCTGTTTTTCTTTCACATATTACCATATGTCTTCTGAAACACTGCTCATTAAAATCATATACTTCTCCCCATTTTAACTCTAACAGGTCACTTATTCTTAATGCTGTATTCACTCCCATGCATATCATTGCATAGTTTCTCAAGTTAGGCTCTTCATCCAGATAGAATCGTCTGAATGCCTCCAGTTCATCTGTACTCCTTATAGGCTGGGATGTACTCATATGTTATTACCTCCATCTATATGTTTTGGGATGCAACATTTTGAAACAGTTTGTTGCATAGACAAGGAGGTTAATGTGTTAAAACTCACTATCAAACCCGGCGAATTCATCAACATCGGTGATGACGTAAGGGTCATATACTCAGGTGGTTCAGAAGGTAATATACACCTTCTCATAGATGCACCAAGAGAGCTCAATATCGTACGAAGCAAGGTTCTTGCAAGAAACAGTGCTAACAACTCTGATTCAGATAAGAAAACTTCAAGATTCATATCACCTTACTACGCTGAGCAGGGACTTTCTCCTGAAACACTAAACAAGATACGCCGTCTTATCAAAGAAGATAAGCAGGCACGCAAATCTAATGATAATACGCAGGGTTAGCATGGTAACACTGCTTATTATATATCTTTCATAAGGGGAACGGATTCCCCTCTGACAAATATTTTATTTACACGGAGGTATGTATTATGGTAATACAACACAATTTAACAGCAATGAATGCTAACAGAATGCTTAATGTAACAACTTCAGCTCAGTCTAAGTCAGCTGAGAAGTTATCTTCTGGTTATAAGATTAACCGTGCCGCTGATGATGCAGCTGGTCTTTCAATCTCTGAAAAGATGAGAAAGCAGATCCGCGGACTTACACAGGCTTCTTCAAATGCACAGGATGGTGTATCTGCTGTTCAGACAGCTGAAGGTGCTTTAACAGAAGTTCACTCAATGCTTCAGAGAATGAATGAGCTTGCTGTTCAGTCTGCTAATGGTACTAACTCTCAGACAGACCGTAAGGCTATCCAGGATGAAATAGATCAGCTTACATCTGAGATTGACAGAGTTTCAGAGACTACTAAGTTTAATGAGACTTATCTTTTAAAGGGTGATCCTACAAAGACATCAACTGCTAAATTTATGAAATCTGGATTTGCTTTAAAGGCTAATACTAAGTTTTACAAAAAAGGTGGAATAAATGAGCTTACTGGAAATGACTTAACTAAAGCTCTTAAAGATGGAGAAATATTATATACTAGTGATACAAAACAAGATTCAACTACATTAGCAACAAATGGTAAAGATTATGCTTATGCAACAAAGCTCTATGATGCAAATGGTAAAGAAGTTTCCGCTGAAAATGTTATAGCTGGCAAAATGGCAGATGGTAAAACAGAGGCAACAGCAGGATACTATTCAAATTCTGCTGCTGCAACAGGTGTTACAAATGGAACAACTGTAAACATCGCTAAAGATAAAGGTGCAGACTTTACTGAAAGCACAGAAGTAAATGGTGCTATTTCATTCAGCCTTCATGTTGGTGCAGATTCTGCTTCTGATAACAAGATTGCTGTTAAAATCGAAGCTATGAACGCAAAAGGTATCGGTGTTTATGGTCTTAAGGTAGACACAGAAGATGATGCTACAGCAGCTATCGACCGTATCGCAGAAGCTGTACAGAAGGTATCTTCACAGCGTTCAACTCTCGGTGCTGCACAGAACAGACTTGAGCATACAATTGCTAACTTAGACAACGTTGTTGAGAATACAACATCTGCTGAATCTCGTATCCGTGATACAGATATGGCTCAGGAAATGGTTAACTACAGCAAGAACAACATTCTTGCTCAGGCAGGCCAGTCAATGCTTGCTCAGGCTAACCAGTCTAACCAGGGAGTTCTTTCACTCCTTCAGTAGTATAAAAAAACAACCATCTATGCTCCATGCACATAGATGGTTGTTTTTTTATTGCTTATTATTACTTATTCACTAAGATTCATGAATTATATAACATAATTATCTATTCCATTACCTGAATTAATAAGATCCGCTATCGAGATACTTCCAAAATAATCGTTTATAGTCTTCTCGAAGTTTTCCCACATAGTTATAGTCTTACACTCTGATAGATTAGGACACTTGTTAGGCTTGTTCTCAAGACAGGCTACCGGTGCCAGTGAACCCTCTGTGCACTGCAATATACTAAGCACAGAATACTCTTCCGGTCTTCTTGATAACTTATATCCGCCACCTTTTCCACGAAGCGAAGTAAGAAAATCATTCTTACTTAACATCGATACTATGGACTCGAGATATTTTTCAGATATGCCCTGTCTTTCAGCTATATCCATAAGCGTTATATATTCACCGTTATCATGCTCAGCAAGGTCTATCATAACCCTGAGTGCATATCTTCCCTTTGTTGATATCTTCATATATTCTCCTCCAATTATTGCAATCATACTCTTATTGTATAAACATACTTTACCACAATGTTTGTATACTTTTCAAGACTTATTTTATATTTTATGCTTTTTTCTGCATTTTCTTATCTCTGACTACCTTAAATCATTTTAAATCATTTCAGCTTAAAAACATTTATAATGATATATTTTCTTCCATGCTTTACACTGGCATACTATCTGCTATACATATCCTTCCATATCCCGTTGATGTCAAGTTATTGTTAAGAACTTTTTTCAGATGAAAACCTCGTCATCCGGCATAACTTCGTTGGGTTAATGTGAAATAATTGCTAAGTCCTGCAAAAATTGATGAATAGCTATTGCTAAGTTCCATTTGCCTGACTTACTCCGCAATCCATACTGAAATTCCACTCAATCTCTATCCTTTTGTCTTTATAAGCATAAACTCTTCTAATAAAAGTATCAACAACTTCCTGCGTCAATTCTTCAATATGCGAATACCGGATAATCTGCTTCATATCAGCCTCTGCTTTCTGGTATTCGCTTTCCAATCCAGAAAGCTTTCCCGCTGTATCAGATTCCTTTACGGATAATGAAGATAAGCGCTCTGTCAGCTCGTTTGAACGTTTCTGATACTCCTCACTACTGATTGCTTTCAAAGCATACTGTTCATACAAATTATCCTTTTCTGCCCGAATCTGCTTTTGTTCCTGTCTGCATTTCTCCAGTTTCTTTTTCAATGACTGGATGCCTGCCCGTTGAAATGAAGATAGGCTTTCATTCTGTTTCATGGCATTTCCACGAAGCATTAACTCTTTATTCAGCATCATCAGTACGGTTTGTTCAAGCAGATCAGCATTCATGTAAGTGCAACAATCCAGGATTTGCAACAGAGCATGTTTTCGGCACTCAAACCGCCTGTAACGGCTCTTTTCGCATAGTGGCTTATAAACCATGGAATATCCGCATCCACCGCAATACAATTTTCCTGTAAGCGGATGCTTCTCCCTGTTTTTTTTTGTAGAATAATTCGGTTTGAATGACGATACCTGCTCATATATTTTTTCTGAAATGAGTGCCTCGTGGTGATTCCGAATTACTTTCCAATCTTCTTTCGGTACAGCAATACCATTTTGACTTCCTACGAACTTTCTGACCGATTTTCCATATGCCATTTCTCCGAGATAAAAACGGTTATTCAATATTTTTCTAATAGCAGCTACACTCCATGAATGGACTTTACCATCTGTATATTTCTTTTCCGGATTACGCATCTGAGTAATGGTAGGTACGTTTTCCTTATAAAGCTGTCTTGCTATCTGTGTGCTAGTTTTCCCATGTACCGCAAGGTAAAAGATATAGCGCACAATTTCTGCCTCTTTTTCATTCACGATAACAGCATTTTTTATTTCTTTGCTTTTTTCATATCCAAAGGGAACCTGGCCGAAAACATATTCTCCCTTTGCACACTTATTTTCAATCGAAGCCTTTACCTTAACCGATACATCCTTGCTGTAAAGATCATATAAAAGTGTCTGAAATGCGGTATCAATCTCTATGGTACTTCCGTGATGTTCCCTGCTGTCATAATGGTCATTGATAGCGATAAAACGAATGCCCATAAAAGGGAATATCTGGTTCAGATACGTACCCATCTCAATATAATCTCTTGAAAAACGGGACATATCCTTTACAATGATACATCTGATATTATTTGCCTTTACCTCCTTTAACAACTTTTGCATCCCCGGTCTATTCATATTGGTGCCGGAGAAGCCATCATCACTAAACTCCACAGCCTCATACCCGCTTAATTCGGAATCGTGATGTATATACTTATATATCAACTTTCTCTGATTGCTTATACTATTACTCTCGTCCTTTTCTCCCTCGTCCTCTAAGGATAACCGTAAATATAATGCCAAACGCTCCATTCTACTTCACCCCTTCCATACAGTCTGCTGTAAAGGTAAATATAACCTCTATACGTTTACCCGGATAAACATATATTTTTGAAATAAACGCTTCTATCATATCCTTTGTAAGCTCTTTGCCAATTTTCAGTTTTAACAGGGCTTTAATAGCTGCCATATATTTTCCGGAGAGTTTATCCAATGCTCTTATTTCCTGCTGCTGACTTTCCTGCTGTTTTCTCAGATCTTCCAGTATGTTCGCCTGCTTCATCTTGAAAGCCACATATTCTTTTTGTGGAATTTTCCCAGCACGGTAATCCATATATACACAGCTTTCTTCCTCCTGAGAACGTCTCAGCCTTGCCTCTGTTTCCCTTAGCCTTGCTTCCGCCTTCTTAACCGCCTCTGCAATTCTTTCTTTGCCATACTCCATGTAATGCTTTGGCTTGTTCAGGAAAACTGCAAATTCCATACGGATAAGAGGTAACAATATATCCACCAGCTCATTCTTTGAAATACGGTTAGAGTCCGGGCATACTTTAATTTTCGTTTGTCCGCTGTTCAAGCAGAAATATCCGTCAAGCCTTGCTTTTTCCCCATCTGCATAGTGCTTTACATAGCTGCTTCTTGTCATTTTTCTGCCACATACTCCACAATACAGTACACCATCAAAAATGTTTTCCCCTATCGGATATCCCTTCGTCGGATGATTATAAGAAGCTTTGCGTTCCTTCATTTTTTCTCTAATCTTCACCAATTTCTGGTATAACTCTCTGTCAATCAATGGCTCATGTGCATCCTTTGTGATTACCCAGTCATCTTCCGGCTTATGAATACGGTTCTTCTCATCCCTTGCGGTTATACTGGTTTTTCCCTGCACCAGAGTTCCTGTATAGGTTTCACTTTTCAGGATTCTCTCCACTGCGCTCTTATCCCACCCTTTATATGCTCCTGCTTCGGGTGTATAGTAAACTTCTTTTGTTTTCTTATACATAGAAGGCGGATTGATCTGTCTGTGGTTCAGTTCATCCGCAACCGCAGTATAGCTTTCCGTTTCAACGAATTTCTCAAATATAAAGCGAACAATATCCACCGTATTTTCATCCGGTATCAATCTACGCCGTTTTCCGCTCCATTCTGCCATATATCCATAAGGTGGAGGACCGCCAACATAAGAGTCTTCTTCCCTTCTCTGTTTTAAGTGCAGCTTCGCCTTTTTGGAAAAATCCTTTGCGTACATGTCATTTACAAGGTTCTTGATTTCGGAAGCCATCTGTTTATTTTCATTGCCTTCCTTTCTGGTATCAAACCCATCAGCAACTGCAATGAAGCGTACTCCTAAAAACGGAAATATCTTCTCAATGTAATTTCCCGCCTCCAGGTAATTCCTGCCAAACCTTGACAAATCTTTTACTATGACGCAATTTATCTCGCCAAGCCTTATATCCTGCAATAGCCTAAGAAAGCCCTCTCTTTCAAAATTGCTGCCGGTCTTTCCCAAATCGGTATAATAATCAATAATGTCTATGATTTCTTCCGTATTCTTCAGATTAAATTCTTCTACATATTTCCTTGCAATCTCAATCTGAACCTCCACTGATTCATTTTTTCTTTCATCGTGATCCGCTGAAAGTCTTGCATAGATACCGGCTCTGTATCGTCTGACTTTCACATTCTGTTCTGTCTGAACGCCTGCTGTTTTTCTTAACGAGTTACCTCGTTTTGATACTCTGCCCATTCTTATGCACTCCTTTCTGCCAAACAGTTTTTCTTCTGTTCGTCTTTTATTCTCTTGTTGACTTCCCGCATAATGCGATACTGATCCGTATAATAAAACTCAATTTCAATTCTGTTGTTCTCATATACCGAAATCTTCTTTACCATACTGCAAAGAGTATAACGGTCTATCTCCCTCAGTTGTGCACAGTCCTGCATGTTCTTGAGCCTTGCTGCAGAGATGACACCATTCTTAAACATTTCCTTAATCATAAGCTCCTGTTTTTTCTGTGCTTCCTCAAATTCTCCGGCTTTCCTTTTAAACTCGCCGTGCAGACGTTCAAATTCGCTCTTTGTGATAATCCCCTCTTTCAAGTCCTCATATAAGCCCGAACAGAGAGAATAATATTTATCCTGTTCTTCCTTTAATCTTGCAATTTCAGTATCATAATGGACTATGGACTCAAAATTTGTTTCCATATCCAGAGCTTTTTCAAACATCTGCTTTTCCTGCAAAAAACAGTTTGCATATTTCGTTACCATTTCCAATACAAGCTGCTTTAATGCATCTTCCGGTATGCTGTGTCTGGTGCAGCCCTCACCCCGGTTTTTGGTTGAACAGATATAGTAAACCCTCTGTGTGTTCTTATAGCGATTTACCCGCCTTATCATCTGCTCTCCACAATCCCCACAAAACAATATTCCTGTAAAAAAACTGTTTTTCTCTGATACAGTACTCACCCGTCCATCAACCTTCAACAAGTTTTGGACAACCAGAAAAACATCTTCCGATATGATCGGCTCATGGGTATTTTCCACCTTAACCCAATCTTTTTCAGGTTTTTCCACACTTTTCTTCAACTTATAATTTATCTTTTCTGTTTTTCCCTGCACCATGTGACCGAGATACATTTCATTTGTCAGTATTCGCTTTACCGTAGCACTGCTCCACATGGATTTTACTGCACCGGAAAATCCCCCTCTGTAATTTGCGCCTGTGGACTTCTTATACTCTTTGGGTGAAAGGATACCAAGTTCATTCAATTTATCCGCTATGGCTGAAACCGCCACACCCTCCATTTTCCAGTTAAAAATCTTACGCACAATTTCCGCTGCATAATCATCCACCACAAGCTGATTTTTGTTGTTATCTGCCTTTCTGTACCCATAAAGGGCAAACGGAGCAATACACTCCCCATTCTTTCTCTTTACTTCAAACTGGCTTTTCACTTTTGTGGAAATATCTCTGCAATAGGAATCGTTAATGAAGTTTTTGACCGGAAGAACAATACCACTCTCCCCTGCATCCGCATGAAAACTGTCATAATGGTCTGTCAGCGCAATAAAACGCACAGAAAGAGCCGGGAAGATTTTTTGTATATATCTCCCGGATTCAATATAGTCACGCCCAAAACGAGAAAGGTCTTTTACAATGACGCAATTCACCTTTCCTGCTTCGATGTCACTTATCATTCTTTTAAATTCTGGTCTGTCGAAATTACTGCCCGAAAACCCATCATCAACATAAATATCATACAATTCGATATCCTGCTGTTCATGGATAAAGGCTCTGATTAGCTCTCTCTGATTTCCGATACTGTTACTCTCGGATTTCAGTCTACCATCCTTGTCTGTCACATCTCCGACATTACTGTCATCCCTTGAAAGACGGAGGTACATGGCTGCTAGAAAATATTTTTTATTCATTTAATCACTCCTGACTTTTAAGTTATTAAGCTGTAATAAACCTAAAATTCAAGAGTTTCCTTGATTTGTCCTGATTTTAGGTTAATATAACTTTTAGATTCTTTCAAGGCTTTTTCAATTTTTATCACAAATACGCTATATGTGAATTTCTGCTAAATGCCGTAGGTATTCCTCCATCTTGTCGTCTATACTCGCTCCCTCCTTTTGAAATCTGACCTTAATCACATAGTCTCCCATACGATGGACATAGATATTATTTGTCTGTCTTGCAAAAGAAGCCAGTTTTTCTTCTACGGGTAGTTTTGTGTCAATTTTGATATCCCGAATATCTGTCAGCGTGTTTATATCCACAGTCCGAATATCCACAGCCGTCATTGCATCAAGTTTTTCCTCTGATATATCTAACACTTTAGTTCTCCTATCTTCTGCTTGTTTAATTCTATTCAATTTGCAGATTGTCCTATGACATACAAACCTCTGTATGTAAAAAGCCGGGACACTGCGCCCGGCTTTACTCTTTTTATCCGTTATACTTATCATATACCCCCACCTGTACCTGCACCGCCTCGGTGATCCTTGCAAGGGTTTCCTCGTCAACCTTTCCCATGTTCTCAATAATCCTGCCATAATCAAGGGCAGTCACCTGTTCACAGAGGGCTATGCTGTGCTGTTCCAGTCCCTCTGCCCGGTATGCCGATACGAATACATGAGTGGGAAGGTTTTTCTTTTTAAAGATTTTGGTAGAGAGAGGTACTACCGTGATTACGGTACTGTGCTTGTTTGCCATGTTATCGCTGACAACAACCACAGGTCGCATACCTCCCTGCATACTTCCCTGATACTGACCACCCAAATCCGCATAAAGTATGTCTCCTCGTCTGATCTTCATCAGCAGCCTGTGCCTCCGTCCCATATCGGATACATCTTCCGTTAAATCTGTCAGCTTGTCCACCGCCACCATGTCATACTGTCCGGTCATCAAAAAGGAAATCAAAAGATTGACTGCATCACGGTCAACATCCCTGTCCGGTCCTTTGCAAATAACTACATCATGTCCTAAGATAATTCCATGCGAGAGACACTTCTCTCTGGTCTTGTCAACCTTTTTACGGATGTTCTTCTCCGATTTGTTGGAGTTCATAAATAAAATAGCCGAAGAAAGATTCTCCCCGGCTGTGCCCAACATAATTCCTATCTTGCACATATCTTTGTACCTGCTCTTTCTTAGATTATTACAGAAAGATATGCCGGCTGTTATCTCCTGAGATAAGAATGCGGTGCACCCGCCCCCCTTATCTCAAAAGATAATTTCTTAAATAATCTATCCTTCAAGCAACACAAACTTCTTTATTTTAGAGAACAGCGGCACAAGACCGCCATTCTCCAAAATCTGCCTCTTAGCAGAATCCCCGAACCGGGTAACATACACTGGGACGGCTTCATCCCACACTGCACCTCCGTCATGCCCAACCAGACGAAATCCACAGGCAGCCACTCCCGAAAAATGCTTTTTGCTGAAATTCCGGTACCGTTTTACCTCATTATCTCTGACTGCCATGCCAGTAGGCACAATCCTCTGCTCCATACCTTCACGGGCAACAATGAAATCCTTGCAGGTACATCTTCGCACGAAATGGGACTCTGCCACCCCTTTATCCCTGCAATAAGCATAGACAGATAAAAAGGCGAAAATAAAATCAGGTGTATGCGTGTCCTATTTAGTTTTTCATAGTTCAAGGCTCATGTGAGCCTGTAACTATGATAGGACAAAACACCTGATTTTTTTACGACACAGATTGGCGAGTAGGACGATGTAATCTGGTAAGTTTATGTATGGCATATCATGGATAAATGAATTAAAACAGAGCAAAAAGATATTCTTGCAGCAAAACATCAAAGAGGAAATTTAAAATATAATTTTTAAGAGACAACTCCGAGTGAGTTGTCTCTTTTTGACAGATAATCCGGTATTATCCAATAAATTTCAAAAGTGTACATCATTAATTCCAAAATTTACTATTTCAAGGAGAAATGAGATGAACGATTTTAAAGAATTTTCAAATTGTAATGAATTATCGTTATTAGTTTATCAAAAATTAGTGGAGCAAAATATAATTTCTACTAAGGAAAAACTTTTACTAAATCCATACTACAATGTCAATTTGCACGGAAAATGGTATTCGCACTATATCATTACTTGCTTATATTCAGGTCAGAAATTTTTTTTAAAAATATTTAAAGGTAATGATACTGCCTCACATTGCAACAATTATTTACAAAATTTCCGCACCGAAGCGGGTGATTATGTATACCCAGTAATTTTAGTTCCTGAATTTGAATTTTATGGTAACTTTTATTTTATCACTACTTTTATAGAAGGCGAATCCTTAGATAGGATATCAGAAAATCTTACATCTGATGAATGGCAAATTATATCACATAACTTGATGAAACGCCTCGATGAGTTATCAACAATTCATGCGCCACAATATTCAGAACACAATAAATTTGTAACTGATGGCTGCGCAGATATTCTAAGGTCAAAATTACTTAATAGACTTAATCATTCTCTTTTTAATGAATATTCACAGAAAGAGTTGGATAAGGCAATTAAACATTGCTATCAGATACTAGATGAAAGTCATTTTACTAAACCGACTCTGCTCCATATGGATGTAAAACCCGCCAATATTATATATAATTCCAAAACAGGCTTTGTAACACTGATTGATTTTGAATTTGCACGTTTTGGAGATGCTGATTATGGTTGGACACAAGTGCTTTTATCAGGTATTAACGCGTTTTGTGACGAATATAAACAGCAAGTCGTCTCATATATGACAAAAGGGCGATTGACATTAAACGAAGCTTTGACAATTCCCAAATTTCAGTGTTACATATTTTATCAGACTGCATGTAATCTTATTTACTATTATGATCGTGATATGAAGTGTCCTGAAGACATGAAAGACCTTTTTGAAGAATTACTCAAACAATTATCTAAGGAGTGCCGCTTATGATAAAATACTCTATAATAATTCCATTTCACAGTAATTTAAATTTGCTCACAATATGCGTAAATGCGTTATATAAAGTATTAGACTTTTCAGAAAGCGAGCTTATTATTGTTGATAATAATGTTGATGGATCCCAAATCGATTCAAATATTGAGACAGATAAACACTGCACAATTATCTCAAAAAAAGAAAACTTAATGTATCCACGTGCAATTAATATGGGTGCGGCAAATGCACGGGGAGACTACTTAATATTCTGTGATGCCGATACATGTGTATCAAAAGATTTCCATAAACTTCTGGTTAAAGAATTGGAAACAGACGGAATCGGATATGCTTCGGCAAAACTAGTGAATATGTATACAAATAACCTTCAGGAATTTGGAATAACGTCAAGTTATTATAATTTTCCGCACCCATTTTACGGAAGACCTATTAATTTCAAATTAATCCAAAATAACCATTATCCTATGGCGGCCTGTGCGGCCTGTTCTGCTATTAAACGTGAACTTTTTTATGATATTGGCGGTTTTGATGAGAAACTGATACACTCATATTCTGACATTGATTTATGTCTACGTCTTAAGCAGAAAGGATATAAAACTGTCTGTGTTGCAGAGGCTTATGCTTATCATTGTGGTTCCTCTACAACGGGCAGCGGAATGGGAAGTAGTCTAAAAGAAGACACAAAAGGAATTTTTATGTCAAAACATCCTAATATTCCCATACAAATTGATCAGTACATCGATAATTCATGTGATTATTTTCTCACTATGAACAAGCTACATAACAGAGACTATTTCATCATGGATTGTTCAACCATTGGAAATCCTGAGCTATATATAGATCGAGTAATAAGGAATTTAAATATTGCAGAAACACTGCGTTACAGGCATCCCTATCCTCAAAGAGATGCCACTCATATTGATTTCTTGAATTTTATTTCTCATATAATACGCAACTACAAAGTACCAATCCTGTATTTTGTAGATAGTTTCCTGTCATTTAGAGAAAACTGTTTATGGAAATCATGCCGGACAAATTTTGATGACATTGTCGTTGATCGACATGCCAATGTTGAATTATTGCGCAATATTAACTAAATATTCGGAAAACTTATCTTATTAAAAGTAAAGTAACTTTGCATACCAAACAGTCTTTCGTGTTCCGTATGTTGCCCTTTGATATATCCATAGACTTCTCTCAATAAGTTACAACTTCCATCGCTTAAAGACTTGGGAAGTATTTCAGATGCATATAACTCTTGTTCATTAATAAAATGAGCCATTCTAACAACAAGAAAAATTTCACGCATTAGATCATTGGGTGAATCCTTTCGCTGTTCCATCAGTTGCCGAAATGCCAAGAATATTTGTTGTATATCAGCCTCTGCTTTGGTGTCAGCCTGAAATATCAGTATATGCGCTTTTATATATGTCAATTTATAGATATAAGAGCGCATATCTCTTCTATAAGCAAATTCAAAAGCCTCCTTCAAAAGAGTTTCAGCATCTGATAATCGTCTGAGCTCAATAAAGATATAGATTTTTAACATGTACAGTTTTAATCTATAAAATGATGACTGACATATAATGGATATATCGTCCACCTTTTTCAGCAGATTATTATATTTATTATCATCTATCATTTTGTCATTCATCTTTAATGTCAAGTACTCTAATAATAACAAATGATATTCCAATAACATGGATTTTTTCAAAGACATCTGAGTTAAAAAGTTGTATGTGTTCTGTACAATGGAAACAGTCAGATCATGTCTATATACATAGTGTCGATTAAAATTATCAATTGTTATCTGTAACAGTAACTCGTTATCATTCCCTGCATCTATACAATATCTCTCGCTTAATGCATACATCTCTGAAACTTTACAGGGTTCATCACATAACGGAACACTTGATCTATCAAGTGAAATTGCTACACGATTAGCAAAATGAGAAAGCCAAAAATAACGTCTAGAACTTGAAATATTTGTAATATCCATAAACACTTTTTGGAATTTTTTAAAATATTCTGAGCAAGATTGATAATTATATGTACTCAGAGATCGATCGAAAAACTTTTTAATAAAATAAGCCATATTTTCAATACTATCGCTGTCTGTATCCCAACTGTTTATGAGCGCAGAATCTGCAATATGTTTTAAAAAATTCAGAAAAGAAGAATGCCCTTGTTCTGCATTTAATAATGCAAAATTTGCCTTTACAAAACGTAATGCATCAACAGTAAGCCCATTTTCTGTAAGTTGATTCAAATTTTCAAATATAAGCCAACAAATCTCATACCTATGGCTTTTTTTTTGTATTTGACAACAGGAGCAAAAAAAATTCTTCAAAAACGGAATACTGTCGCGTATACGTCCAATTTGATTTAACGCACATAAAGATTTAGCAGTATCATCTAAATTTTTATCCTTATAAATATCAGCATAATCTTCCTCAGAAAAAAATATTTTTTCTCCTACAAGATTTCTTATTTCATCATGATAAAATGCAATCGATCCATCAATTTCTTTTAAAATCCCAAAAGTAATCAATTGATTAATTATATCAGCCCATTTTTTTCTCATTTGGGAATCTATTTTATCTGTAATATATAAATACTTCAGTACATATTCAGGATCATCACCTTTTCCAAATGATGAACAAATATTCTTTAATGAAATATCAGTATAAATATGATTAATCATTTCATAAAATTTAAAAGAATCCACGATTATATACTCTTTGGAATTAGGTGTAGAAGTAATTATTTTTTCACTTTTCAGATTCATGCAAAGTCTATGTATATCTAATGGTCTAATCTCTTTATCAAAGTTTTCAAAATATTTATCTAAGTCCTTCAATCCATATTTATGCTGCATAAAAGAAACAATGTCATTTCTTCCAAATTTATTTAAGCCAACCAATTCACATTTATGTTCATGGTTTTCTACATCCCAATTCAAGCGGGAAAGCAAAGTATCCACAGAACATTCATTTTCATTCAATGCAAGCATATAATATATGGGTTTATCTTCTTTTTCTGCTCTTTCATTTAATTCATTAAACAGAGTAATATAGGCTCTGTCAATTTTCTGGGCATCATCAATAACAAACAAATACGGATGAGATGTATCATATAGTTTCATCATTGTTTCGGCTATCATTTCTGCATTTTCAGCATAATTTCCCATTAAAAGAGAAAAAGCCTCATTTTCATCCATTTTTTGATCTTTGGGTGTCTTTTCGTTATCATGCAGACCGACAATTAAAGTAAAAATGTTTTTTATACAACAGTTACGCGTCAGATTTAGATCAATTTTTAGTATTTTATATTTTTCGTATATATTTTTTTCTTGCGATAAAATATTTATAAGTGTGCTTTTTCCCATCCCACTTTCTGCTGCTATGAGCAGAGAAGTACTACTATATAACTCAAGATGCGTTCTACACCTGTCTAATATTTTGAATGCAGGTGTTTCAATCCAAAATAGATGTTGTTCATCAATGATTCTTATTTTTTGGGTTGTGCTAAATGTTTTCTCTGAATTCTCTACAGTTATTCTTAATTTACAATTAAGATTGCCTGGATTTAATGTTTGACACTGGATAGAATATTCCCCGGTTCCTGCAAATGGCAAAGTGTAAAATCCTATGGATATATCAGATTTTATTAGATGTTCTTTGTTGTTTTTTATAGATATTCTGCAGTTAACCTGTTCATATGTCAGATTTTGCACAATCATATAAATGTAAAAAAACTCACCTAATTCAAATAAATGTGATGCAGAAATTTTGTTGCCATTAATATCTTTTATTATTTTAATAATACGTAATTTTTTATTTTTTAATACAGAATAAGCTTTTTCAAAATCTGTATTTGGAAAGAAATCTGCAATACCATTTATGTTGTGAAATTTACATATAAGACTTTCTAATACATTACCATCAAAAAGCTCAACTTTTCTCTTTGATGTTTTAGAATAGTTCAAAATCCCTTCTATTGCATTGTCATTCAAAGGGCTGTAAGAAAAGATAAAAATGGACTCTATATTTTCAATAGCTCCCATTATTAGCGTCGGTGCAATTATATTCAATGATAAATTATTACTGTAATTTTTGCACTCGGCCCACTTCTGATCTGGAAAACTTTCTTCTTTTGGATACACGAAGTCCCTCTTTCCGTCATGAGATTCAATTGTTCTACGCCACGTTTCGTTTGGAAACATTACTACAAGAAGTTTTTCTATCAGATCCTCAAATAGTATTCCTTTATTTACCATTCGGAATGATTTCTTTGTATTACTATTAGTGCCAGCATCAGTATTAATGTTTTGTGTGAATCTTTCCCAATTTAGTACATGAATATCTTCTTTTTCCATTATCCTATCCTATTTTCGTATTTTAAATCTAATTGTCTTTTCACTTCGACGGATAATACCGGATTATCTATCACTTTTTATTAGTTCCTTATCCTCTCGACTGCTTTATCAAATTCAATGTTGCTGCATCAATATCAAAAACAGTCTGTTTTCCGTCAAACCATCTATCCCAAAAATCTATAGTTGCACTCTTAGGTTTTTCCTTTGGCTTATCCAGAATAATCTTGGATGGCAACATAATTGCATCGCCAACAACAACACATTCACCAACATCCAGATTGGGAAGCATTTCTACAATTCCCACCAATGAATCTGTCAGCATTGCCGCTACTGCCGATTTGTCCCTGTCATTAGTTACCTTTAGGCTAACGATATTATTACACTGGGACATAATTGTTGTATTTAGTTCTGCCGGTCTTTGAGATACAATCAGCAACCCAATCCCATACTTTCTTCCTTCTTTGGCAATCTTCTCAAAAATTTCAAGGGATTTCTTCTCTACCGCTTTCATTTTTGACATGTCATTAGACATATAAATATGTGCCTCATCACACACCAGCACCAACGGATGACGTACCTCATCTTTTGCCGGAGTTATCCAAAACTGTATATCATATATTATACGAGTGACAATACCAATGATAATTGCTAACATATCGGATGGAACCTCTGATAAATCTATAACCTTAATTCGATATTTATCGTTCCCCATAATCCTTGCAGCAAATTGATTTAGATAATCCGCCTGCGTTGTATCCTCTTCATTAAATACAAATCCATACTTTTTATCATCTATCTTTGTTCTCAGACGAGTAATCAAATTGGTCAATTTGTCATAGTACTGCCCTTTCTTCGTCTTTGCCTGTCCCTTACTATCGCCTGATTTATAGACTTCTCCAGTATCGACTTCTAAAATATTCTGATTCTCCAGATATTCTATTAGTTCCTTGGCTGAAAAAGGAACCGGTGTATCAGCAGTGACTATTTCTTCTGAAACAGCACTCATGCTATTTTTGATATATTCCTTTTTCTTCTGCAAAATATAATTGATTACCGCCGCCCTTTGATTAGTTGATGTTCCTTCTGATGATTCTACAAACAATGAATGAATTTCCTCATAATTGAAAAACCATAATGGAATATGTAAGCCACTTGGTTCATCACAAATCTTAATCTGATCTGCATAGGATAACTCATTATATTCCCCATGCAAATCGAAAACGACCATATTGGCATATGGTAATTGATTGGCTTTTTCCAATACACTGGCAACTGTATAGGATTTTCCACTTCCTGTACTACCAACAATACATGCATGTCGTTGAAAGAAACGGTTGCCATCTAATATTGCTGCCACATCCTTATTGCTGGCAAAATGTCCGATTTCTAAACTTTTACTCTCTGCCGCCTTGCCACTCACAGCATTCATTATCATCTGCATTGCGGCTTCATTCGCCTGATATACTTTACTATTTATTTCAGGATATGTATTAATTGCTCTTTTGAATTTATTCTCACTTCCAGCACCATATTTATTGTAAAAACTTCCCACCAAATTAACGACACAGCAGTTATTTGAATACAATAGGTCTTCTGTCTGCTCTGTTTCATCAAATTCAACTTTCTTCTTTGTCACCTTAGTTAAAATTCCAATCAGCTTCTCATCAGAATTACTTCCACCCAAAACAACAATATCGTTGATTTTTAATGTATTTAGTACTCCTTCATTTTCAACCCCCACCACAACTTTTCGGGTGTCTACATTTTCCACCATACCTATGCAATTTGTGTCTGCCAAGCAATCATTAATATTTCCCGCCATAAAATCACCCCTTTTATCCTATAAACAAATCAGCAAATTGATTAATATCCCACACTGGCAAGTCTATTGTGTATTTTTTCGACTTATAAATCATATATTCTCTGTCATCCTCATGATAAAATACAGTAATGTTCTTTTTCTCCAGTGCCTTATTGATTATATCTGGCTTAACATCCCTTGATAAAATAAGGACATTCTTCTGAAAACTGTCAAATAGTGCAGTATCAAAATGATCATCATTAAATCCATATCCATATATTAAAAGCGAATAATTATCCCTCGGATTCAACAACTCATTAAATTCTTCTCTCATACATCGAAACGTATTGTTTGTCATTCCTACCTTATACTTTGAACTTCCAGGTGTTACAATCTCAATATATTCCGCTTTTTCTTTTAGAATTTCATAATCATTTGTTAGGTATTCTTTTCCATTCTCACTAATCCAATTTATGGAGCCATGAGGTTTAAAAAGCCTGATCCATGAATAATTCTTACAATTATATACTTCTGTTGGCTGTTTTAACAGATTTCTACTGAATTTTCCATACAGGCTCCCGTAAAATCCTGTGATAACGCCTATCCCCAACTTGTCACATATGATCTCTATAATCCGGTCATAGTTTGGTGTCATAATATCAATTATCTTTTTATCGACACTAACCGTACCACTCAAATAGTTCAGCAGCCTGCAAAAACCAGTATCTTTTTCATAAATCGTTCCGTGAAGTTTTTCCTCACTCTCCAAAATAAACTTTGCTGTTATCGGCTTAATCACATCTACTAACTCATTTTCATTTTGTGCAAGATTAGCCAAACCTGCCTCTAAGCCATTTGCTTCTATTTCATCACAGTGATTCTTCCAAATTTCTTTCAAATGTTCATCACTTGACTGTGCAATTTCTTTTGCCAAGTGCTCTGCTAATTCCTTCATCCCCGGAACACCATAAATCACAGAAAGTCCTGTCCCCACAATAATTTTGGGCATATTATTCCTTGAAAGATTTCTTTGTTTGATGTCTTCCACTATATCATCGAAAATTTCTGAATGTATTTCCAGATACTCCATATCCATACCTTTCTAATATTTCCTAATTATCTCTTTTATACTGTCATCCGTACAACTCTCTTGTTCATCTATAGGTTCAAAACACTTCTTGTAGATATCACTATTTTCTTTAAAATTATACCACACATCCCCCAAAAAATCATCATATTCTACTAATTTCGTCAGCATTTCGTCACTCCCCATTCAACAACACACCCATATTCGATACCACAGCATCCAGTACCCGGCATATGTACTCTTTCTCCCTGTCTGATTTCCCCGACATATACTTTTCCATGTCATCTCTACAAGCACTCTCATATCCAAACAGCAAATAATCCGTACTCACTCCGAGAATCTGTGCCAGTTCCTCCGCCAACCTACTTTGTGTCATCCCATTACGGAGCCTAATTGCCTTAATCCGCTCGCCAACAGCTTTCTTGTCATACTACTGTACTGATTACTCTTTCTGACGTCTTATATATTGCTTAAGCTGTAAGTATTGTACCGCAGGCTCAACAACAATCAGAGTGACTACACCCACTATTTTAAATGGAACATCGTACACCTTTCCCGCACATGTTTTTGCATATTTTTGATAAAATTAAAAAACAACCCTGCGGGCAAAAAACAAAAGATTGAAAAAAATCTGAAGATTATCGCAAAAAGAGAAGGCATTACGCCGGAGGAAGTCAAATCCGAAATTGGGCGGGCTGTTTCCTATGCCATGAAAAGCAGCGATCCGAAAGCACAACGCTTCTGGAATAACTTTCCATGTGAAGGAGACCGTCCCACTGTGGATGAAGTCATCGCTTATCTTGCCGAAAAACTGTCAAAAGAGATATAGTAATGCGGCAGGACACTATTTACTCAAATAGTTATCCTGCCCCTTCAGAAGCTACTCCACCATATGCAGAGCGAACTCTATTTCTCTTTCGTTACACCGATTCATCATAAAAATAAAACGCTCTATGTATTGTTCCGGCTGTTCCCAGCTCATTAGAGCAAGCGGTGAAGTCTCCAATGCCTGCACTATGTTCAAATTACATCCGTTTCTGCTTTTGTCTCCTTCTCATGCCACCCTACTCCTTGAGTGTATGTAAGAACTTCTTCCCCTCACTCATTATATATATGGATTGCAGAACCAGTTCCCTCTCCTTGATATTCAGCCTCATATGGTATCCCAAATATAATACACAGCCATCTTTTGTCTGCCTCTTGTATTTCTTTCATATCGCCCATATTTCCAGAACTCATTAATTGGTTGAACTTACCTATCAGTGCTGCCCGATTTGGTGCCACTTTAGCGACCTCTGCTTTCCGCAAGTTCATAAACTCATTTCCCATATATATGTTGTTTTTCGCATCTTTCTTAGCCAATTCAACAATTTTTTCTTTTAGCGAATCTGTTAATTGCCACTTGTTCTTTTCAGAAGTTTTTTTAACACTACTGCTGGAACTGCCAGATACTTTTACCGCACTAATAGTATTTGATATATCCATCTCTATTACCTCACTTAAAAATTTGCTTTCAATATAAACAATTCTGTACAAATTATCAATGCCCATTGCAGAAAACGACCTTCATTTACAGAAAATGGCACATAAGCCTTTTCTCCAAAATCATATTGTTTGAAAACCATATTTACCCCCACGAATAAATACAAGATAGGTTTTTTATCATTCTGTGAAATAAATATCACACTGTAGCAGAGAAGCCCAAATCAATGTACGATATATTTTTGAAATAACATAAAAACAAAGGAGATTCGAACTATGGATACTTTAGAAACAGTCATTAACAATTATTTGGAATACTGCAATTCGCAAAAATGTCTTGATGAGAAAACACTGAAAGCATATCGAATCGATCTGCGGCAGTTTTCTGAACAAATTTCCATCATCAATATTGTAGAAATTACTTCCAAAACATTGGAACAGTATATCGCCCGGCTGCATGAACAATATAAACCCAAAACCGTAAAACGCAAAATAGCATCGGTAAAAGCCTTATTCCATTACCTGGAATACAAGGATATCATTGACCATAATCCATTCAGCAAAATACTGATACATTTCCGTGAACCCGTAATACTGCCTAAAACCATCCCTCTACATACGGTTGAAACATTTTTGTCTACAATATACAAGCAACGGGAAAATGCCAAGACTTCTTACCAGAAAAGGAATGCTCTTAGAGATGCTGCTGTTGCGGAACTATTATTTGCAACTGGCATGAGAATATCAGAACTTTGTTCTTTAAAAATCAATGATGTTAATTTGTACGATGGAACAATTCTTATCTATGGAAAAGGAGACAAGGAACGGCGTATCCAAATTGGCAATGAAGTAGTGATTAATATTTTAACAGAATATAACGATGCCTTTGACACAGAACGGCAAGCCTGCAATAACTTTTTCATAAATCAATCTGGAAAAGCACTGTCCGATCAGTCCGTACGCAGAATGATTAACAAGTATACCTCTCTAGCCTCTATAGATCAGCACATAACGCCTCATATGTTCCGTCACACATTTGCAACAAGCCTTTTAGAAGCTGACGTTGATATTCGTTATATTCAGGAAATGCTGGGACATAGTTCCATTAATATTACGGAGATATATACACACGTTACAGTGTCTAAGCAAAGAGACATCCTTGCTACAAAACATCCTCGGAAAGATTTTCACATTTAATTTTATAAGAGCAATCTTTTTTGAGTCTTTTAAAGATTGCTCTTTTCAATTATTTATAAATAAATTAACCATCCTTATTAATGATGGATAACACCAAATTATCTATATGATTTGAGGGTCAAAACCACCTCGTAAAAAACGGTTTGTACCTTGAAAATTTCACATAAACGATTTTAAATCCAAAGAGGTGCTTCATTCGGATCCTGCCACTGACCGGCATAGTGTCGATATTATATTTTCGACGAAGTGTGGATGGTATTGTTTCAACACCATTCCTTACCTTTGACAGAAATTTAAACTGCCATGTCCCGGTAAAGCGCTGAGCCTTTGCCCTTTCGTGCGATCCCTTTGAAATATAAACGGCACTTGTTTTATTAGAAGTCTTTGGTTTGCACTGGTCCTTGTATGGACAGTTTTCGCATTTACTTTTAGGAAAAGAAGCTCTTACTTTTCCTGTACTTTTTAAATGGAAGAACTCTTAGGCTGATTCCCGGCAGGACACAGCCGAATCCGGGTTCCGTCTTCTGAAAACTGAAAGTCTGCACAGATATCCCTGGCATCTCTTCCAAGAAGATCTGTTGTAACAAGATCAATGTTCTTATCATCAGCAAGCTGACGGTTGGCTTCACCGCTGTAAGCACCATCTGTAACAAGGGTATTACGCCCGGGTGTACGTTCAACAGATTCCATGTGTTCCTTGAGAAAATCACTGTCACTGTGTGTATTTGCATCAAACTGATAATCAGTTATGATGGACTTGTCTTCACCTACAGACTCTGTTACGTTTGCAACATAGCCTCGATGCTGTTTTCCAGCTTTTTCACGGTAAGTGGTTTCCGGATCAGAAGGGTTTTGCAGCATGGAAGAATTCATACTGCCATCTTCTTTTGTTTTCAGGCGCAGGGCATCATCTTCTCTGACCACCTGTTTTGAAAATGCACGGACAAGAAGCTGGTATTCCGGCACACAGTCATAGCCGCCATTACATTTCTTGATAAGACTGTCAGCATCTGACAGAATGGTCTAGAGTCTCTGGTCATAATCCTCCTTGCGCTGCCGGTAAATGACTTTATTATAATCGTCCGAATTATAGTAATGCTACAGTCCTTCCAGCTTGTCATCTTCATTATGTTTATGAAGATATACAACAAGATCTGAGACACAGGTATATAACAGTTCCATCCGGCTCAAACGCTTGATATTGGAAGCGACCATGAGGGAATCCATACGCTGGATCTGTCCATTTATTTTCATGATTTTTGCCATTTCACCTGAAAGCCCGGTAATGGTTTCATAGATAAGATCAGCACCTGTGGCAAGTTCGTAAGTGTAACAGCGTTTACGAAAGCGGCTCAGCGTTTTATCGGAAAGCGGCTGTTCTTCAAAACTTCTTCTCCGAGCCGGCATTTCCTTTTTGCCTCATCCCAAAGCTCCTGTTTATATGCCATCTGTACATTTCCTCCACAAACTGATAAAATCCTTTACCAGAGCCTCATCCCGTTTGTCACGGCATTTCTTCATAAGCTGTTCTGTATCCGAAATCATATCCAGCGTATGATATTCTCCAAATTTTACATTCAGCTTCATAATATATCTTACCAGCTTTTCTTCCGGTTCTATTCCAACTGCATACAGCATCTTTTCGATACCTGATTTTTCTCTAAGAGATGCCTGTTCACTCTGGTAAATAACCTCTGCCTGTTTTGTTATCTTATCCTCACGGACAATTTTAGTAATTTCATAGGAATGTGACAGATCACGATACAGAATATCATAATCTCTTTCTGCAACATACGTTGTAATAAAAGAATTACAATGGCACAATCCCTTTTCTTTCCCCTGTGCTTTGACTATCCCCAGATGGAGTACCTTATCTTCCATTCTGTGAATTAAAAGATAGTCGCTGTCAAATTCCGAATCAGGATTATGGTTAATATCAAAAAGATACAACTTTGAATAAGAGCAGAACATTTTCGGTAAAAGGTAAAGATAATCCAGTTTCAAATGTATCAGCTTTAACATTCTATCCTGCTTTTCTTTTGTTTTATAATACTTCTTAACGAGCTTTTCTAATGACTCCAGTGTAATTCTGCCCTTCTTTACTGCATATACACCAAAATCCCCGGCATACTGATTCGGTCTGCCAACATATTGAAGCCCCATCAAATGCGGTATTTTCAGTTCCGTATTTGTCAGATGCAGTATTCGTTTTGCAGTATGAATATAATAATCATATTTGCACAATACATCTTTGGTATCATTAAATATTTTCAACAAGCGGGTATCTTTCATAAAACCATCCTTATCCTCATCGTTGGAAATGGAATCGTCCAGTTTCCATAAAAGAAAAATGCCTGGGCTGTTAGGCTCAGGCTTAACTTTTCTTTTTTGAATTGCAATTCTGGGAGCAGTCCTATGATAATTCCATAGGCAGAGGCTAACTTTGTATTTGTATCGCCCGCAAAGCCGGGACGGGTAGCTCCTCTCTATCACCGCAAAAGCACTTAAGCTTTTCATTACCTATAATCTAACATGAGAATCAGCCAATGTCAACCGCATTTTTGCTTTTCTCTAAGGCAATTTTTTCATGGATATTTGTGTTGTAGAGGTTGTAAAGGTCTGTTCCTTTTTCAATCTGGTTGTCAAAAGGTATTACCACATTTCCACACTTCATCAGTCCCATGCCGCTCTGGGTATTGGTTACGAAGCGGAGCTGTGATTCTGATACACCAATAACCTCTGCCATTTTGGAGCTGTCCGTATTTGCCTGCTTTAACAGCGCAACAAACTCGGAGTTTGCAAGCATGGTTGTCGCTGTGTAGTTCTGCAAAAGATCCACGACATTCTGCGTGATGCCAGTACAAAGACCGCCCTGCTTTCTAACCTTTTTCCAGAGCTGCTGCAAATATTTTGCAGAATACTCCGAATTAAGAAGTACATGGAACTCATCAATATACAGCCATGTTGCCACGCCACGCTTTCCGTTTGCAATGATACGGTTCTGGATACTCTCCATCATAACAAGCATTGTGATGGGACTAAGCTCCGTACCCAAGTCGCGGATACCGTAAACGGTGAAACTGTTATCAACGTCAACGTTCGTTTGATGATTAAAGATGTTCAAAGAACCATTGACAAAAAGCTCTAAGGAAAGATTCTCCTTTTTTGCAATAACAAGTAGGACCAAGTCAGCTTTATGGAACTTGTCCACACAAGAGCTAATTTAGTCCTACCTAAATATCAAATATTAAATTATCACCTCTTTCAAGGTACACTTCATACACCATCCGAATATTTGATGGTAATTTAGTGTCAAGTTGCTCGGTTTTCAATTTTCAAGATTAAAAATGAGCTCATCCTAATCATTTTTCGCTGTTCTCACAGCATTTTTTCTTAGGACTAAATCAGCGGAAACCCTTGAATTTATTGGTTCCTTACTAACTTGACACTATTATATCATCAGCCCCTGTCACAGGGTTGGGAGCTGCTGCATGCATCTTGATTCCAAGCGGCCTGGCACCACGTCTTAAATACGCCTTTAGCTTCTCACCATACATAAACCTGTCATTACCCATAACTATTCCCCATTGCATAAGCAGGGCTGCACCGCCTGTCACAAACGGTACTGCATATGAAGTCCCGGTAACACTCACTATATCAGTTTCATATGCTGTCTGTTTTCTTATCTTTATATCCACTCCTGGTGCAAGTATATCTGGCTTTATTCCGGCATCTATGTAATTAACAGCAGCATTATTGTCCCCATGATTATCAATGTTAACATTGTTATAAGTATAGCTGATATCTTTATTCCATACACCTTTTCCCCTGCCTGAAAATGCAGCATATGCTCCTGTATATGAATTATAAGCCCCTACAGATATACAACCTGTGGCTGTTGCCGGAATCGTTATAGTATCATATGGAACCGGCTTTACAAAGCCTGTCGCAATGTTTAAAGACTGGCTTGACGGAAGCCATATATTATATACTCCCTGACGTATGCTTTCCCCATATATGATGATTTTCCATATTCCCGGTGTTATATAATCCTTAGAAGGCTGCAGATTAATATATATTTCCTGATACAGGTTATAAGGCGAAGGCTCACCTAAAAGACTTATGATATCTGTATCAAGAATCCTGAATCTGTTTATATATCCCTGTCCTGTTATATTAAACTGCACGCCATCCGGGCCAGCAAGCATTATCCTGTAAACATCCCAGTAGTATTTCCATATCTGTATATCTATCGAATGTTCATATTCACTTACTGATATCTCAACTGTATCTGTCTGTCCCTGCTTTATTATATTTCCATAATGTACTGCCTTGTCTGCCTCGTTTCCACTACCTATACATATACTGCATTTATAGCCTGCTGCAACATCATTGATATAACGCTCAAGCAGCGTATTTCCATCGTGATCTCCATAATTAAAGCCATAGCTTATGTTTATTGCCACTGGTTTTTCATACTCCATAGCCTTCCTTATGACATAATCTATGGCATCCATAAGGCTTGTTGTGCGTGGAAACTGATTATTATATGAATATCCCATCTTAACAGCTATTATATCTGCTTCATATGCAACGCCACTTCTTCCACAGGCTATTACGGCAACATTAGTGCCGTGCTGTGTATTATCAGCGCCTGGTATCTGTATACTTCTCCCATTATATGTATTATCCTTATTTACAATAGCTTTATTTAAATATGCATTTATATCTTCCTCACTGTATTCCGTCTGCTGTGTCTGGTCATATATGTTTAATATCCTTGTACTGCCATCACTTTTCCTGAACTCTTCACTTAATATGTCTATTCCAGTATCTATAACTGCAACGATGACACCATTTCCACTAAGATATGTCCCATCATAAGCATTTCTGATATCATCTTTATTAACAACATTTTTATTAACAATATTCTTATTACCAGCCCGCACATTGTTAGCACATGCCGCTGACTTTGCCCTTTCCAGCTGAAAATATATGCTCTTTGGTTTTTCTATATAGTCTATATTCGTTTCCTGTGATATAAGCTCTATCGTATTCTTATCTGTCACAATTATTGCATAATTATACAGTAATTCTCTTATATACACATTATACTTTTCCCTTATATTTTCAAGAGTTCCTGAATACTTTACTATTATCTCCCATGTATCATCTCTCCAGTTAAACCCTGTACTAAGGCTCTCTGAATTCTCAAGCTCTTTTCTTGTGGCAGATAGTGAAACGTTAAGCAGATTTTCTATTTTCTGGTTCATAGCTTTACCATATAATATCATCTTTCTGATATTATATGATGTAAGTGTACGTGGATTGCGTAGCAATGTAGCAATCCTGATACATCTGTAAGCATCTAAAGTATAAAAAGCACATCCACATCCAGTATATACTGGCTGCAAATGTGCTTTACTGCTTCATATTAATATGCGTATCAACATGCATTTATCATGTTTTCTTTATAAATTCTATCCTGCACTTAGGACACTTGATACTTATCTTTCCCTTGCCTCTTGGAACTCTTATTTTCTGCGAACAGCTAGGACATCTGAATATCCTGTGTGTTTTACTATCCGTAATTCTGAACTTGATTTTATTAAGCTTTCCAACTACCTTATAATGAAATTTCAGATACTTTTCATTCTCCTCTGAACGCCTGGATATATTACGTGAAAACACCCTGAAATATGTATACACAATACCAACAAGTGCTATCATATATATAACGTTATTCCTTACGAACATAGTAACGATAAGAAGCACCAGGCATATTAAAGATAAATTCCTTGAGAGCTGATCCATACCATATCTTCCATACATGAATCTTGCCATCTTATCTTTAAATCTATTCATCAAACCATCCAGCCTTTCATAATTATATATAATATAGTGCTTATGTAATCACTAAATAATACTCTATCACATATATCATTAAATGCAATTAAAAATATATAAACAATTATGAAACCTGCATAATATCTAATAGTTCATATAAGTGCTTCCATCCTCTATATCTTTCCAGTAGAATCTGTCCTCAAGTATCATATAACTATGTGCTGAATTCTCTTTTGGTATAGATACTGAACCTGGATTCATATATATATATCCATCTCTTTTTTCACACTTAGGAACATGTGTATGCCCACATAGAAGTATATCTCCATCGCATAATGCCGGTATATTCTTTTCGTCAAGCTTATGTCCATGTGCAAGAACTATTGAATAGTTGTTGAAGTTAAGATATGCCTGTTCTGCAAGAACATTAAAATCAAGCACCATCTGATCTACCTCTGTATCGCAATTGCCTCTTACGCATATTATCCTGTTGCGGAGTGGATTAAGCATTGCAATAACTTCTTTGGGAGCATATTCTTTTGGAAGATCATTTCTTGGTCCATGGTATAATATATCTCCAAGAAGAACAAGTCTTTCAGCCTTTTCTTCCTTGAATCTTTCTAACATTTGCCTGCAGTAATATGCAGAACCATGAATATCTGATGCTATCATTATTTTTGACATATTTTATTTTCTCCAATCCCATATACCATGATATATGTTTAATGATATATGTTTAATTATATATTTTTTTATCAATATATTTAACAAATCCAAGCACATAATATGTGAGGATGATGTTAATAGGCAACTGTATCATATTCTTTGCAAATCTTATTGAGAAATAGAATGCAAAGCCCTTTCCATACATTATACTGCACCAGTATGTACCAAGTAAAACATTTACAAGCAATGTGTCAACTGTAAGTGCGAGTATACATCTTAGTAAGAACTTAACATCAATAAACTTTAAGATGCCCTTCTTATCACCATCAAAGCTTTCTGCGACCTTCATATTACAGCCATAAAAGAACAAACCATAGATAAAGCCTGCAAGAGCTGCACTTAACGTCCAGCCTGGGAAATACGCACCTGTTGGCTTGATGATAAACTGTATAAGGTCACCTAAACCTCCACATACAAAGCCCATAACAGGACCAAACATATAGCCTATGGCACAGTTTGCAAGAAATGATACTGACAGCCTTAATGTTGGTGTCACCTGAATAGATACAAACACAGCTAATACTGTGTGCAGAGCGATGAGAAGTGCAGCCGCAACAACTGACTTAATGCTCTTAAACTCTTTTGCTGAAAATGCAAAATTCTTCAATAAAATTGACATTAAAAAAACCTCCTTTGCAGTAATCTTCGCTCTACATAGGAGGTTGTTCGCCATAGTATGTAGCAGCGGGATGCGGATTATGTATCGCAAGAAAACCTTTTCGTCCATATGGCAACTCCCTGTCCATACAGCACTTAACGCACATATTCCTACTCTGCTTTATATTTTAATATTTTACAGAAACTAATATTGTTTCTGTAGTACAGGCATTATTATATATATTGTATACATAATTGTAAAGTACTTTTTTCATTTTTTCATAACTCACAATCGTGCCACTCTTTGTACTGCCGGAACCTTATAGTCAGATGCATAACTTAAATACTGCTGAAGTGAGTTCTCAACCTTATACATATCGAGCACCTTTTTCATAAATGCTATCGTACTTTTCTTATATTTCATATGCTCAAGTACATTGACAGCTGCTGCATCATTATAGCTTATGGCAAACTGCTTGGCAAAACGCGCGAACTTAAGCTTATTCAGTTGTTCAATATTATAATAATTCTGCATGATTTCAAGTGCCTCTATAACCCTGGCATTCTCAAAATCCAGCTGCACTCCCGGCCGCTTTACACATATATTGCCAACCTCACAGGTTCTTGATTTTAGTACATTTGAATACAGCTCTATCCTGTCTGTCTGATAAGCTGAAACCATATACTTGTTATACAGCCTGTATCCTATGAATAATCCGTTATCGTTATTCTCTCCAAAGAAATAATTAAGCAGTAATTCTTCGATATTCTTATCTTTATCATCTGCTTTAATATACATTCCCTTTCCAGCCCTTATGATAACACCATCATCACATAATCTCTCGACTGCCCTGAAAAACGCATCATGACTCATCTTTGTAAAGCCATTTTCATACATATCATTGGCAACTATGACAGCGCCCTCTGGTGCATCCTCAAAATACTTTATAAGCTTATCTCTGTATTTCATACAACACCATTCCCGCTTTAATTCATGACATTATTATATTTCTTCAAGATTAATAGTTTCTGTTTTATCAACATCTGAATCATCTTCTATTTCTATACCTTCAAGAACATCTTCTGTTTCTTCTGTATCGTCTTCTTTTTCCTGGTTTTCTTTTGTTTCATTTATAACCTTTACTTCCACATCATCTGATTCTGGAAATGCTGCATCATCATCAAAATCTTCATCAACATCTTCATCATCAACATAGAAATTCACTGGAATAACTTCAACACTTCCAAGTACTGCTTTACCGATTATATATACAGTATGGATACCTTCTTCATCTGTGTTTTCCACATAATTATGTACTCCTGCAAGCTTTTTATCGATATCGCATGTAACATTTACCCCATCAGGAAGTATGATAGAAACATTACTGATTATACTTTCAAAGTTAATATAAACATCCTTTTCAAAAACAGCCAGTGAAAGATCAACTGTAAGCTTAGATGCTATCGCCTTAACCTCGCAGCCCATAAACTCTTCATCTTCTATTTCAACATCTCTTTTTTCACATACTGCATTATACTTACGTACCTCAAGCTCTGCACTATCCTGCTCTTCCTTAGTAAGCTTATTCTTAGCAGCCTTAACCTTATCGTAAGCTACCTTTCCTGCAACCGCTGCTGCACCTACACCTACTGCAAACTTTAATAAACCATTCTTCTTTTTAGCCATATGCTTATCTCCTTTACATTTTACTGATATACACGCCTGGTGTATATAACTGATTCATAACCTTTTTACCATTACATCATATTATTTTTCTTCTCTTTTAGAATATACACAACCACAATAATTCTGTCTATATAGATTATACTCTTTTGACAGTTCTATAGATCTTTTATAGCCTTCTTTTTTCTTAAAATCAGATAAAAGATACTGTGTTCCAATATCCTGTGCCACTTTAAGTCCTGTTTTATTCAATATGACACTGTTTTTTAAAGGGCTTATCGTAAGCGTTGTTGTAAAATAATCAAAGTCAAGCTGTTTAGCTAATTCGGCTGTCTTTCTAAGTCTTAGTTCATAACATTTAAAGCATCTTTTACCACCTTCAGGTTCTTTTTCAAGCCCCCTGACTGTTTTATAAAACTCTTCCGGCTCATAATCACCTTCTATAAAAGATACCTTATAAGATGTGTCAAACTCCCTTATGAATCTTATCTGTTCTTCAACTCTTTTTTTATACTCTGCACTTTCTGATATGTTGGGATTATAGTAAAATACAGTAACATGAAAATATTTTGATAAAAACTCTATGCAGCTGCTGCTGCATGGTGCACAGCAGCTATGAAGCAGCAACGTAGGCACCTTTCCTTCTGTCTTTAATTTTTCTACCATTTTTTCAAGTTCTTTATGAAAATTTCTGTTTTCAAATGGTACAGCCATATTTCTTCACTCCTGTATTTTATTCATAAACATTTTAATGTCATGATAGATAATTATAATCAGGCTACTATATCTGATAATGCCTGTATAAGCTTATCCATCTGTTCATCTGTACCAACCGTTATTCTTAAATAATTATCTATACCCGGCTGGTTGAAATATCTTACATATATTTTCTTTGCTTTAAGCTTTTCAAATATTTCCTTTGCTGGCACACTCTTATGTGTGGCAAATATGAAATTAGCCTTTGAATCTGGAAATGTAAATCCAAGCTTTGTAAGTGAGCCTTTTGCCTTTTCTCTTGTTTCAATGATTTTTCCTACACACTCATCAAAATAAGCCTTATCATTGATTGATGCCACACCATATTTAATAGATGTCATATTCATTGTATAAGAGTTAAAAGAAAACTTAACATCATTAAGAGCTTTTATAAGTTCTGGAGAACCAAATGCATATCCTATTCTCATACCTGCCATAGAACGTGACTTTGAAAATGTCTGTACAACTAAAACATTGTCATACTCATTAACCAGCTCTTTTGCTGACTGTCCACCAAAATCAATATATGCCTCATCAACTATAACAACAACATCTCTGTTGTGTTCAATGATATCTCTTACTTTATCAAGTCCCATATATAATCCTGTTGGTGCGTTAGGATTAGGGAATATAACCCCGCCATTTTCCTTATAATAATCCTGTGGCTTTATGTTGAAATCTTCATCAAGCGCCTGCTTCTCATAAGGAATTCTGTACAGGTCTGCCCATACACTATAGAAGGAATATGTAATATCTGGAAACAGCACAGGCTTATTGCCATTAAAAAATGTAAGAAAACACATAGACAATACATCATCTGAACCCACTCCTACAAAGACCTGATTCTTATTCATGCCATAATAATCAGCTATAGCACTGACAAGCTCTGTGACATCCGGATCAGGATATAATCTTAATCTGTCTATATCTGTATCCATAACTGCCTTTGCTACTTCAGGCGCTGGTGGATAAGGATTCTCATTAGTATTCAGCTTAATCACATCTGTATCTTTTGGCTGCTCTCCTGGAACATATGGTTCAACTTTTCTTATATTATTCTCCCATGCTTTCACGTTTTCTTCCTCTTTTCATATCTATTCTTATATATTCATACTATGATCAGTTCTTCTTAACTCCCATTTCCTTTGCAACCTCTGCAAACTTTGGAAGAGAGTTAACTATAGTATCGTAAGAAACACAATAAGCCATTCTTACATAACCTGCACAACCAAATGAAGAACCAGGTACAATAAGTATATTATGCTTCTTAGCCGTTTCGCAGAATATATTTTCATCCTCTGTTGGTGACTTTACGAAAAGATAAAATGCTCCTTCTGGCTTAACACACTCAAAACCAAGCTCAGTAAGTCCTTCATACAATGCTTTTCTGTTCTTATCATATGCTTCTATATTAACCTTTGCATTAAGGCATCTTGCTATAACCTTCTGCTGAAGTGATGGTGCATTAACAAAACCAAGAATACGTGTGGCAACTGATGCTGCTGCCTTCATATCTGCTGAATCTGCCACCTCATCTGGTATAACAAGATATCCTATACGCTCACCAGGGAGCGAAAGTGACTTACTATATGAGTAACCTACAATAGTGTTATCATAATACTTAGTAAGATATGGCACTTCTACACCATCATATGCAAGCTCTCTATATGGTTCATCTGCTATAAGGAATATCTCAATACCAAGCTCCTTCTGCTTATCCTCCATAATCTTAGCAAGCTTCTTTATAGTTTCTTCTGAATAAACAACACCTGTAGGGTTGTTTGGATTATTAATTATAACTGCCTTTGTATTCTTGTTAATAAGCTTTTCAAACTCATCAAACTTAGGCTGGAATGTGCTAGTATCAGGAGATACCGCAACGAGCTTTGCACCAAAGTTGGATGCATAATTCCTGTATTCTCCAAAGAATGGTGCAAATGTAAGAACTTCATCACCTGGGTTAATAATAGTCTTAAGTATAGTATTAAGACCACCTGCTGCTCCTACTGTCATAACAATGTTGCTGCTATTAAAATGTGTATCAAATCTTTTATTCAGTGACTGTGCAACAGCTTCTCTTACATCCTCAAAGCCTGAATTACTCATATATCCATGAAGGACTACAGAATCTTCTTCATCAACTACATCCTTAATCGCCTGATTAACCTCTGCCGGTGCCGCTACATTAGGGTTTCCTAACGAGAAATCATATACATTCTCTGCACCATATATTCTGGCAAGTCTGTTACCCTCTTCAAACATAGCTCTTATTACTGAGCTTCCTTTAACAAGTGCTTTCATAGATTCTGCTATCATCTTATTGTCCTCCATCTTTTACATGTCAATGTCCATAAAGACATCATATAGTTTAATTATATCAAATCCTGCAATTTATTCAATAATCATTCAACAATCATTTTTACACAATCATTTTTGCACAGTCATTTTTTTGCATAGTCATTTTTGCAATCATTCATATAATACATCCCTGAATACAGCTATCTTTCCCTTTGAATAATAAATTGTTTCATATCTGCTGTCCTGCAAATATTTATTTTCATCATAATCTTTATTATGTCCTCTTAAATCAAGTGCTATGTATTCTGTACTTTTATCCGTATAATATAACTCATACAGTTCTTTTCGTTCTGATAATCTGGCACATAAAAACGTTGTTGCTGTAACACTCGCATCATCAGGTATATATGACAGTCCTTCATCTATTATCCTGTATGTTTCCTGCCTGTCCTCATCAAAATAACCAACAGCATTTTCAAGCTTTGGCATGTTATATGACGTAAAGAATATTATCGTGGCAGAAGCTGTTATATATAACATTTTCAGCCGCTTATGCATATCCATATCTGACACATTCAGTATAGTAAGATATATAAGAAGGACACCCGAACCGAATACGTAGTGAAAATATATACTATGCATATATTGATAATCTGTCACAAGGTTAAACAGCACATATGGACCTGTCAGGATGTATCTTGACCACTTTTTAGTAACAAGCGGTAAAAATAAAAGAACACCCATAGTCTGTATTATAAATGTTATCTTACCTGATGAAAATATCTGTGTCACAAGATATGCTGGATTGGCAAGCGCTGTCTTTATGACCGAAAACATATTTCCATCGCCCTTGGGTATCATATTATTATAACGTCCCGACATAACACCAGTACCTATATTTTTTAAAATCAGGCAAACGCATAAACAATACAGAGCAGATGTTATAAAAAGAATAACACCCTTTTTACGCCTTCTGCTATCGCACATCATATATAATCCAACAAACATCATAAGCACACTTGCATCTTCTTTTATCAGCCATACAAGCACCGCTGATATACACATTCCTATATTGTTATCTTTTTCCATAAACAAAAGAAACATGCACAGGAATAGCGGAAAAAACATATTTTCATGTATGTCATAAAAACAGCCTCCGCTTATAACCGGATAAAAGCTGTATATGATTATAATAAGTGCTGTTTCCCACCTTGACAGCTTTCTGCTGCGGCATATAAGTGCTAATGGCACTACTGCTGAGGCTATGAGCAGAGGCTGTATTATTTCCAGTGTGACAGGTGATGAAAACAGCATGTATACAGGTAATATAAGGTAAAACACTGGGGATATATGCACACACATATGTGATAAAAGGTAGTCCCTTTCACTTGTAGTATTCATCGTTCCTGTTGTTTTCATATAATAAAACATCTGTGAAAAAAGCCCCATATCAAAATTAGGTGAGCCATATGATAAATATCTTGTCACCATACAGAAGCTGACAAAGCATGTATACAAAGCTGCTGCTCCTGCTATAACAGCAATATATCTTTTTCTCGTAAGTGTCACTCCATTTATTCCTGCATATCCTGCATAATATATAATCGACAGTGATACAAGTGCTGCCATTGCTGCTACAAAATATATATCATTATACTGGAAAACGCATATGCATGCATAAACAAGCACAAGCACTATAAGCATGATCCCCTCTATATGACGTGACATATATCCCATCCTTTTCTCAAGCTTATAAAATACATAATATAATGCCAGCGTAAGTATAATTATGCATGCATACATAACCGGCATGTTAACAAGCTTCACATATTCCAGTTCATTTATTGCAGTATTCATGCTGTTTATAGTTATAGTCTGTATTATACAAATAAAACACCACGCCATAACAAATCTAACGACGCAGTGTTCAAGACTGATTATATTCTTTAATTTAGTTGTAGTAAATCCCCTCATATGTCCCCTTTCTGATTAACACAGTAAATCTTCGTAAATCGCTCCATTCTCATGTTTGGCGGGTCGAAAATACACAAAGCCTTTTTCGTGCTAGCACGAACGGCTCTTCGTCCCTCTACTTTTGATAATACCTACGAATTGCTCCGCTGCTTCGCTGCTCTCGCAATTCTTCAAACATTCGAATTCCGCTGATTTACTTCGTAAATCGCTCCATTCTCATGTTTGGCGGGTCGAAAATACATAAAGCCTTTTTCGTGCTAGCACGAACGGCTCTTCGTCCCTCTACTTTTGATAATACCTACGAATTGCTCCGCTGCTTCGCTGCTCTCGCAATTCTTCAAACATTCGAATTCCGCTGATTTACTTCGTAAATCGCTCCATTCTCATGTTTGGCGGGTCGAAAATACATAAAGCCTTTTTCGTGCAAGCACGAACGGCTTTATGTATTTTCGACCCTGGTATTATCATATTATCATATGCTGTTTATGTAGTTTGTGAGGAACATTATGGCGGCTCCGGTATCGGCTCGTTTGGAGGTGCATTGTGATAGTGAAAAGTAGCTTCCATCTGTATCAAAAGAGAACTTTGATACAAGTCTTGCTTTTATGTCTTCCACGTATCCTGTAAGGTATCTTGACATAACTCCACCTATAATAATATCTCTGTCGAATATTACATAAAGATTGTTAATACCTGTTGTGAGATTATCAAGATATTCATCAAACAATCTTGTACACTTATCATCTTTTTCCTCTACCTTTTCAAAGAACTCATCAAGTGTCATTCCTATGTCTGTTGATATGTTCTTCGTTGACACATATCCTTCAAGACAGCCGTTTCTTCCACACATGCACTTCTTACCACCTGGATAAAGTGTCATATGTCCGAATTCTCCATATCTGTTATGTTCACCCTTCATAATAGTGTTGTTGCTTACACATGCGCCACCTACACCATCGCTGACCATAAGATACAGCTTTTCTTCTAATTCTTCCCTGACTGTATTCTCATTCTTATGTGAATACCAGTAATCCGCAAATGCATTAGCTCTTGCATCGTTCTGGACAATATAATCATATTGTATATGCTTTGTTATATTTTCAGTCTTATAATTCTTAACCTTAAGAGGTGGTGAAAATATAATCATGCTGTTATCTTCGTTAAAAATACCTGGCATAGTGATTCCAACACCTAAAAGATTGTCCTTTGATATATGATTCGCCTTTATGACATTTTCCACAAGCTCGGATACCTTGACTCCATACTCACTATCAGTAGCAAACTCCGTCTTAAGGCTTATCTCATCTTTTATTTCCCCATTAAGGTCTATGAGACTTGTCCTTATCTCTAAAGGACATATATTGACACTTACAGCATATCTGGCCGCTGCATTTACAGTTATCATCTGTGCTTTTCTTCCACCAGTAGAATCAAAGTTTCCCTCCAGAAGAATAAGTCCTTCTTCTTTTAAAAGCTTTATATTCTGGTTGATAGTTGGAAGTGATAATCCAAGCTTATCAGCAATCTCCTGTCTTGATATGCTGTTACTGTTATATATGAGCCTGAATATTCTGTTTTTATTATATTTTCTAACCTCTGATGTGGTTATTCTAGTTGTAGATATCATTTATTCACCAAACACTGCCTTATAATCTTTCTGGAACTTTTCTATACCTGCATCTGTTAATGGATGGTGTACCATCTGCTCTATAACCTTATATGGAACTGTTGCTATATCAGCTCCTGCAAGTGCACAGTCTGTAATGTGTATTGGATTTCTTACACTTGCACAGATAATCTCTGTCTGTATATCATAGTTAGAAAATATACCAACTATATCTTCAATAAGCTGTATGCCTGGCTGTGATATATCATCAAGTCTTCCAAGGAATGGAGATACATATGCAGCGCCTGCCCTGGCTGCTAAAAGAGCCTGGTTAGCTGAGAATATAAGTGTTACATTACACTTAATGCCCTCAGATGAAAGTACCTTTACCGCCTTAAGGCCTTCAACTGTCATTGGGATCTTTACTACCATGTTAGGATGAATAGCTGCTATTTCACGTCCCTCTTTAATCATGCCTTCTGCATCCACTGTTGTTGCCTTTACTTCTCCACTGATAGGTCCATCAACTATACTTGTAATCTCTTTTATTACTTCATTAAAATCTCTGCCTTCCTTTGCTATTAATGAAGGGTTAGTTGTAACTCCACATATAACTCCCATATCATTAGCTTTTCTGATATCTTCTACATTAGCTGTGTCAATAAAAAATTTCATAGTGTAATCTCCTCTTATTCATAATCTGCTTTGATAATCTTATAAATACACATAAAAGATAATCTCATAAATCCACATAAAAGCACCTGTATTATGCATATCTGTATGATTAAGCCATGTTATATACAGCTACATCTCATCAAATACCGGCTTTAATGCTGGATATATCTTTTTAAATGTATTATAACGTGAATTGTATCTGTCTGCAATCGCTTTTTGTGGTTCTATTGTTTTACATATCTTAACTATATTATCTGCTGCTTCTTTTACGCTTCCATATTCGCCAGCTGCGACCATGGCAAGCATAGCTGCTCCCATAGACGGACCTTCCTCTGATTTTAAAAGGTCAACCTTTATACCAAGTACATTAGCCATAATACGGCACCATAGCTCACTTTTAGCACCACCACCGCACATTCTGGTTTCTGTTATATTAATACCAAGCCCCTTAGCTACCTCAAAGGAATCCCTTATTGCAAATGCTACTCCTTCAAGTACAGCCTGTGTCATATCTGTTCTTGTACTATCCATTGTCATTCCTGTAAATGTAGCTCTTGCAAGTGGATTGTTATGAGGTGAGCGTTCTCCCATCAGATATGGCAGGAAATAAACATGATTGTTTCCTAACATATCATCTGTTATACATTCCTGTGCTGATTTATAATCCTTATCTTTAAGAATCGTATCCATCCACCAGCCATTGCATGATGCCGCACTTAACATACAGCCCATAAGATGATAGTATCCATCCGCATGATCAAACGAATGCAGAGCATTGTTATTATCAACACCAAACTCTTTGTTAGAGATGAATATTGTTCCACTTGTTCCAAGTGAAATGTTGCACATACCATCTCCTACTGTTCCAGTTCCTACAGCAGCTGCTGCATTATCTCCTGCGCCTGCGGCTACTATCACCTTGTCTGTCAATCCAAGTGTATCAGCTGCTTCTTTAGTAAGGCAGCCGACCTTTTCATAGCTTTCATAAAGCTTAGGCAGCTGTTTTCTGGTTATGCCGCATATTCTGATCATTTCATCAGACCAGTCACGTTTCTTTACATCAAGCAGTAACATACCAGATGCATCAGAAACATCCGTACAATGAACCCCTGTAAATCTGTAAGCTATATAATCTTTTGGAAGCATTATTTTAGCTATTTTTTTAAAATTCTGTGGCTCATTTTCCTCAACCCACAGAAGCTTTGGCGCTGTAAAGCCTGCAAATGCAATATTAGCTGTATATTCTGTAAGCTTATATTTTCCGATAACATTATTAAGATAATCACATTCTTTAGTTGTTCTTCCATCATTCCATAAAATAGCCGGTCTTATAACATTATCATCTTCATCTAATATAACAAGTCCATGCATCTGTCCACCAAAGCTTATTCCTGCAATATCGTCTTTGTTATATCCTGCAACAAGCTCTCTTATGCCTTCACATGTTTTATCATACCAGTCATACGGATTCTGTTCTGACCAGCCTGGCTTAGGGAAATCTATCGGATAACTCTTAGAAACTGTGTTAACTATGTTACCCGAAGCCTCCATAAGTATAATCTTTACTGATGATGTTCCTAAATCCACTCCTATATAATACATAAATGACCTCCTTGTTTTGCGAAGCAAAATGCGACTGCCCCTGCATGAGCAGAGGTATTTACCGCTGTTCCCATAAAATAAGCATTTGGAACTTAATGACACTCATATTATCTTATCTAATAAAAAAGCGGAATGGACTAATATTATGATCACCAGATAAGCAATATGCTGCTGTAATCTCTTATGTCCATCCCGCTGGTTAACTGGCTAAAGCTTAACTTTATTCTTTAGCTTAGCTTTAGTAAGTAAATATATTAAACCTGACGTCCAAAGCTATGCAAATGGATTCTCAGACTTGTAAAGTACACCTGCTGGCTGGTTATAAGCAATATCTTCAACACCGATATATTTAAATACATCAAATAATGCTTTTCCAAAATGTCCAAATGCAACTGCACCATGATGAGGATAATTCTTCTCTATAAGTACATGTCTGTAGAATCTTCCCATCTCATTAATTGCAAATATTCCGATTGAACCGAATGAACGTGTTCTTACAGGAAGAACCTCACCCTGTGCTATATATGCTCTTAACTGGCTGTCAGAAGTACTTTGTAATCTGAAGAATGTGATATCTCCTGGGACAATATCTCCCTCAAGAGTTCCATTAGTAACCTCTTCTGGAAGTGAACGTGCCATGATCATCTGATTCTTCATCTCACAGAATGCAAGTTTGCCTGAAGCTGTGTTACCACAATGGAAGCCCATAAATGTATCTTTGATTGTGTAGTTAAACTTACCCTTGATATCTTCGTTATAAATATCTGAAGGTACCGTATTGTTAATATCAAGAAGTGTAACGGTATCGTTACTTACAACAGTTCCGATGAACTCACTAAGTGCTCCATATATATCAACCTCACATGATACAGGAATACCCATAGCTGTAAGTCTTGAATTAACATAGCAAGGTACGAAACCAAACTGTGTCTGGAATGCCGGCCAGCATTTTCCTGCTATGGCAACATACTTTCTTGAGCCCTTATGCGCCTCTATCCAGTCAAGGAGTGTAAGTTCATACTGTGCAAGCTTAGAAAGAATCTCTGGCTTCTTGTTACCAGCTCCAAGCTCATCCTCCATACTCTTTACTACTGAAGGAATTCTTTCATCACCAGCATGCTTGTTATAGCTTTCAAAAAGGTCAAGCTCTGAGTTTTCTTCAATCTCAACTCCAAGATTGTATAACTGGTTAATAGGTGCATTACATGCAAGGAAGTTGTTAGGTCTTGGACCAAAGCTTATTATCTTAAGGTTATTAAGTGCATATACAGCTCTTGCAACTGGAAGGAACTCATGAATCATATCTGCACATTCATCCGCTGTTCCTACAGGATAGTCAGGAATATAAGCCTTAACACCTCTTAGCTTAAGATTATAGCTTGCATTAAGCATACCACAGTAAGCATCTCCTCTGTTGCCTACAAGTCCGCCATTGGCTGATGTTTCCTCTGCTGCTGCAACAAACATCTTAGGGCCATCAAAATACTTTGCAAGCATAGTTTCTGATATTTCAGGACCAAAGTTGCCAAGATATACACAAAGTGCATTACAGCCTGCTTTTCTTATATCTTCAAGTGCCTGCTGCATATGTATCTCACTTTCTACTATGCATACTGGACATTCATAGATATCTGCTGCATCATACTTGTTTTTATATGCTTCTACAAGCGCCTTTCTTCTGTTAACTGATAAACTTTCAGGGAAACAATCCCTGCTTACTGCTACAATACCAATCTTAATCTCTGGTTTGTTATTCATTGTAAAATCCTCCATTCTGTTAAACCTGAATATGGAAAATGCATATCTGTTATCGCATTTTCCATATCCGGTTATAGTAACCCTGTACTTTTAATAAATACATTGCAAAAAGTTACTTATATAATATTATTTTTCTTTGTATTTTGCAATATGTACAATGATTTTTATTTAACATTTTTTAAACCAGCCCCATACATACCAGTTATATATTTTATCTGTTTTCTGGTGTATGCCATTTCCATTCCTGAACCTCAGGAAGATCCATGCCATACTCACTTATATACTGCTTATGTGCAACAAGTGTGTCTCTCATCTTCTGCCGAAGGTATGAGCCCTTGTTTCCAAGCTGAGGAAGTGCATTAATAACTGCCTCAACAAGATGATATCTGTCAATCTCATTCTGTACTCTCATATCGAATGGAGTTGTGATTGTACCTTCTTCCTGATATCCGAATACATGAAGATTTCTGTTATGTCTGTAATATGTAAGCTCATGTATAAGTGTTGGATAGCCATGGAATGCAAATATAATTGGCTTATCCTTTGTAAACAATGCATCATAATCTGTATCTGAAAGACCATGTGGATGCTGTGTATTAGACTGAAGCTTGAACAGGTCAACTACGTTGATAAATCTGATCTTTAGCTCTGGCATGTTGTCTCTTAATATAGTTACAGCTGCAAGTGCCTCAAGTGTAGGTGTTTCACCACAACCTGCTATTACAACATCTGGTTCTTCACCCTGGTCATTACTTGCCCATTCCCAGATACCTACGCCCTGTGTACAATGCTTAACAGCCTGTTCCATAGTAAGCCACTGTGGTCTTGGATGCTTAGATGTCACAAGAACATTTACATAATCACGGCTTCTTATACAGTGATCAAAGCATGAAAGCAGGCAGTTAGTATCTGGTGGAAGATACATTCTTACAACATCTGCCTTCTTATTTGCAATATGATCAAGGAAGCCTGGATCCTGATGTGTGAATCCATTATGATCCTGCTGCCATACATTTGATGAAAGAATAAGGTTAAGCGATGCTATAGACTGTCTCCATGGAAGCTGTGAACATACCTTTAACCACTTTGCATGCTGAGCAGCCATAGAATCAACTATTCTTATAAATGCTTCATAGCTTGCAAAGAAACCATGACGACCTGTAAGAAGATACCCCTCTAACCATCCCTCACACATATGCTCTGAAAGCATTGAATCCATTACACGTCCATCTTTAGCAAGGAATTCATCATTATCCTTAAGTGCATTGTTCCAGTCTCTGTTTGTTTCTTCAAACACCTTTCCTAATCTGTTAGACATAGTTTCATCTGGTCCAAAGATTCGGAAATTCTTTGTTTCTTCATTTAGCTTAAAGATATCTCTTATAAAGCCTCCAAGCTCAATCATATCCTGACCTTCCTTAGCTCCTGGGAATGGAACATCAACACCATAATCCCTGAAATCAGGAAGTCTTAAGTCTCTTAAAAGCTTTCCACCATTGGCATGTGGATTAGCACTTATTCTATGATCACCTTCTGGTGCAAGTGCTTTTAATTCTGGTATGAGTCTGCCATTTTCATCGAACAGTTCTTCTGGCTTATAGCTCTCTAACCATTCATTAAGCTGCTGTAAATGTTCTGGCTTATCCATCATTATTGGTACCTGATGTGCTCTGAATGTTCCTTCTATTTCTTTGCCATCAACAACCTTAGGACCTGTCCAGCCCTTAGGAGTCCTAAGAACGATCATAGGCCAGAATGGACGTTCAGTTTTTCCTTCTTGTCTTGCCTGTCTTTGTATTTCCTTTATCTCTTCAATAACAGTATCAACAGTCTCTGCCATCTTTTTATGCATAGTCATAGGATCATCACCCTCAACAAAGTATGGCTTCCAGCCACAGCCATGGAAGAAGCTCTCTATCTCGTCATGAGATATACGTGAGAATACTGTAGGGTTACTGATCTTATATCCATTAAGATGTAATATAGGAAGTACTGCACCATCCGTAACAGGATTAAGAAACTTATTAGAGTGCCATGCAGTTGCTAATGGACCTGTTTCAGCTTCTCCATCACCTACAATACATGTAGTGATAAGATCCGGATTATCGAATACTGAACCAAATGCGTGTGCTATTGAATATCCAAGCTCACCACCCTCATTGATAGAACCAGGTGTTTCAGGGGCAACGTGGCTTGAGATTCCTCCTGGAAATGAAAACTGCTTGCAAAGCTTCTTAAGACCAGCCATATCCTGACTTACATTAGGATATACTTCACTATATGTTCCCTCAAGATAAGAGTTAGCTACAAAGAAGTTACCACCATGTCCAGGACCGGATATAAGAACCATATCAAGATCATATTTCTTAATAGCCCTGTTCATATGGCAATATACGAAATTCTGTCCAGGAACTGTTCCCCAGTGTCCTACTATCTTTTTCTTAATATGCTCTGCCTTTAAAGGCTCTCTTAAAAGAGGGTTATCCAAAAGATACAACTGGGCTGCTGATAAATAGTTAGCTGCACGCCAATATGCATTCATCTTCTCAAGATATTCTTCTGTTATCGGCATCTTTTCAACACACATTTCATTATTCATCTTAATTCTGTACCTCCATTCTGCACATTATTGTACATACTGTTACTTTTTTATTCTTTATATCATTTTGAAATTGCTTTTATAAATGTACTTTATAAAAGCAGTTTTATATTAGCACATTATGTTCAAATGTCAATACATAAAAAAATAAAATACAAACAAAATACAATTATATTTACTATATGTTTTTAAATAAAAGAAAAAATTTAAAAATATTACTTTACAAATATAAAATATAGTGTTATAGTAACAACATGAAAAGCGCTTATCATTATATCTAAGAGAATTCATATTTAGTTTTATGCTTATACATATAATAGTTCGATATGTATCAACTCAATATGCATTATCATTACCTGTCAGGTATTTTGTTTCCCATTAACTTTATTTTTTTATAAGATTATTTTTTGTTTTATCATTTCATTTACTTTATATATCAAAAGGAGGTATTTTATATGCATGATATCATAGAACATTACGGAAAGGTCATAATAGCCCTTGCAGGAGTACTTGCAGCACTTCTTCTAACAGCTGCTGTCGTTACAACTATTTCAAACAAAACCAAAACAGCTGTCAGTGGAATCGAATATGAAACACAGATCCGCAATGCTTTTAACACGCCATAATATAATGTAGCTATTAACCTGTTGTGATGTGATTTTGCTGCATTTTTAACAGATGTGCAGAACATTGTAGTAAAGACGAGGAGATTATGAACAGCTTAGACTTAAAAGAATTAATAGAAAAAAACAAAGACGAATTATTCAGCGAAATATCAGACGAAATAGATAATGAAAAAATAACTGATATTGAATGGGATGGCTATAATCTATGGATAACAGAGCTTGGCATCGGGAGCTACATATCAGGCAAGGAACTAAGCGACAAGTATGTTGAAAATGTATCCATAAAGCTTGCTAACATTATGGGCGTACAGTTCAACCGCAGCCGCCCCATACTTGAAGCTAACACAGAGAACTTAAGAATATCTATATGGCATGAATCCAGATGTCAGAAAAAAAGTATGTCCATCAGAAAAATACCTGAATATCTAAGATTCGACCATATGACACTTATCGAATCCAGATACGCTCCTGAAAGTATAATAAATCTTCTTGAAAACAGTGTATCTGCACATCTTAGTATTGTTGTCGGAGGCCAGCCTCACGCTGGTAAAACCGAACTTGTCAAATATCTCACAACCAAAATCCCACACAACGAAAAAGCCGGTGTATATGAAGACAATCAGGAAATCCACTATAGAAAAATCAATCCTAACAAAAAATGTGTGGAATTTTTCGTGGATGATAAGATTACTTACCCTGATATTATAAAAGCAGGGCTAAGACATAACATTGACTGGATTCTGCTATCGGAATCACGCGGTCCTGAGGTTGCACATCTTCTAAACAGTTTATCAACCGGCTCATATTGTATGACGACTATGCATCTTGATGATGTACGAGATACACCGGACCGTATGTATAACATGCTTGGAAGCAGCAACATAAACGAAAGATTCATAAACAGCATATATAAATACATCGATCTAGTCATTCTTATCGAATGTGATAAACATGAAAAAAGACGTATAAAACAGGTAGGCTTTTTATCACGTGAAAACGGAAACAACCAATGTACAATAATATATGAGGATGGCTCTTTCACAGATGAAAAAATACCGGAAACTATTATAAACAAATTCAGTAAAAAGGGGATTATGAATATATATGAAAAAGTTAATTAAATACTTTTCCTTAACTTCTATATCAGGTGATATATCTGAATATGGATATAGCTTTTCACTACGTAAATACATCATCTCAATAATAGGTGTAACTGGCTGTATTACATTGGTTGGTCTTATTTTCAAGCTGAAGCTTAAATATATACTATGCATAATAATATGCAGTCTTCTTATTCTTCCTCTTCTTATAAGAAAAAAGTACCACAATAATCATAGAATGAAAGAATTCTCAGATGTTGATATTTATCTTCATCAGATGGTTTATTCTTTTATACGAACTCCCAAAATACACACTGCACTATCAGATACTTATGCTATTGCTGATGGTCATTTAAAAGCACTGCTTAAAGAAGCACTTGATGAACTTGAATATGGTATGGGGGATAATGTATATTATGAAGCTCTTGAAATAATCGAAAAAAACTATAACTGCAGCCGTGTACGTACACTGCATCATTTCCTGATAAATGTTGAAACAAAAGGAGGCAGGTATAAAAACGCCCTGCAGGTGCTTCTTAAAGACTTTGACAGATGGGTGAAAAATATATATCAATACGAATATGAATTAAAAATAATCAAACGTGATACAACTGCCGGCATATTTATAAGCATCGGACTTTCATTAATAACCATGCTTATGTGCAGCATTCTTAACAAGTATAATACAGGCTCCGTCAGTATAACCAATAACTATATCTTCCAGCTTAGCTCTACTGTCTTTTTACTGCTCTGCATCTTCTTCTACGCATATACACAGACCAATTATGGCAGCAGCCTGCTAAACGACTCCGACAATAAAGAGCAATCTGTCCGTAACTATAAGCTTGCTTATAAGACTAGTATTTCATCTGTTATTCTGCACATATTACCACTGATCATCATACTTATAGCTATTCTTATATTTATGATAATAAAGAAAAAATATCTGATAACAGCTTATATTTCACTCGCTGTTTTAGCCATTCTCTCATACCCTTTTATAAACAAAAGAAGAGCTAAAAAACAGGTTATAAACAATCTCAGGAGCTGTTTCTCTGACTGGTTAAGAAACGTAGCCATTAACCTTGGAAACAAACCACTTATTGCTTCAATCGAGGATACCTATGATGATTGTCCTTATCTAATCAGGCTGTCACTTGATAATTTCATACGCGATATAGAAGCTGATCCATCAGATATAAAACCATACTATGAATTTCTTTCCGAATACAAACAGACCGATATAATGGCAACAATAAGAACTCTTTACTCTGTATCTGAGCTTGATGAAAAAGGTATTGATGAAACAATAAGCACTCTTATACAGCGCAATAACGATCTAATCAACAAACAGACTGAGCTTAGCTATAAAGACAAAGAAAGCATATTAAAATTCATGGAATACATACCTGTATTTTTTATGGCTATGAAAATGTCTGTAGACATGATGTTAATCATAACCCTATATCTTTAATCACACAAAAATCATTTAAAGGAGTACTTATGGATATTATTATTGAAAAGCTTGGCGAAATTGGTGTCGCTATCATATTTATGCTGCCTGCCATAGGCACATTTTCAGAATTATTGTATAAAACTATGACTTAAAGGAGGCTGCTGTTTTATGGAATTTATTATAAAAGAATATGGCGGAATCATAATACTGCTTATCTGTTTTAGTATAGCTATTGGCTTTATATCAGCTTTCCTTACAAAATGTGAATCGATTGAAAACACACTGCTTAATGTTTTGTTTTATCACTGACATCATAATATTCAGGGCAAAGCTTATCTGATTTTCATGGTCCTGAATAATAATACATCTAAGAAAGGATTATCCAGTTTAATATGAAATCAATTATTGAAAGCTCTGTCTATCTTGTCATAATGGCTCTTATCTGCATAATCTCACTTGATTTTATATTTATCAATAAAAGTATATGCAAGGGTCAGGAATTACAGCAATATATAAAAGATACAATAACTATACATGCCAACAGCTCTCCCTCCCACGATATCGACAACCTGACTTACCATAAGATAAACAATCTCGCTATGCAGTATAACAGCTCTATAGACTTAGAATATTTTGATACAGTTAATAATTACGACTACTATAATGTTACTATTATGTATCCTGTTAAATCCGGCATATTTAATATAGAAAAAATGTGCTCCTTTAGTTCAATAGTATCAGTTATTAAAGAAACGGGGTGAACTTATGCGCATTGCAATCAGCAGCAGCTGCTTAACCATTATAATATTACTCGTAATTATGATTCACTGTTCAATCATCAATAAAAACTATCGTGACATGGAAATAAACCAGAATATCAATGATGCCTTTGATTATGCCGTAAAAAAGACAACGTCGTCTTATAATTCTGGTTTATCTGGTTTTACATCTACTATAAATAATAGCGAATCTATGCTGCATGATATGATGCTTATATTTAACGAAGCCTTTAAAAAAAGCATCAATTCTGATGGAACTTTTACTATTTCTGTTTTATATGCTGACACAGATAATATGCTTATAGACATACTTATTACAGAAGAATACAGCTATGGATTTATGAACCAGAAGGGAAAAACAAGCTGTGAACGGACTATAAGATTTAAAAATTGACATAACCAATGTTTTTATCTATAATTTTTACATATTTTTAACATTCAATGAATAATAGAAAGGATTACTTATATGGAAATTCAGATATTACACTGGTTTGAATCTCTTCATAACCCGATAACAGACCCTATAATGTACTTTATAACAACTCTTGGTAATGGAGGGATCTTTTGGATAATATTAGCTGCTGCTATGCTTATTATATTGCCAAAACGATATAAAAAGGTTGGTCTGTCAATGGCAATAGCCCTTATTCTTTCACTCATCTTCTGCAATGGTATTATGAAGCATATGTGGGCAAGGCCTCGTGCGTTCTGGGTTGAAGGCCAGAATTTTGTAATCAGTAACAATTTTGAAAATCTTTATGGAATATTTCAGACAATACATGATTATTCATTTCCTTCTGGTCACTCCTCTGCATCATTTGCAGCTGCAACAGCTATATTCATGTGGCAGAAAAAAGAAGGAACTGCAGCACTTGTTCTTGCTGCATTAATAGCTGTATCAAGACTCTATTTAACTGTACACTATCCTACAGATGTATTAGCAGGAACTATAACAGGCATTATATATGGCATAGCTGCTTACTATATCACAAAACTTCTTATGAAAAAAATACCAGCTATGAATAAGATATTTAATATATAGAATTATATTTTAATGAAGCCGGGGGCAAAACCACCCGGCTTGCTTTTATACACACGGATTGTTCTTATGTTACGCACTCCCACAATCCCGGTATCATTTTAATTCTTTGTAAGCTCTGTTTCGCCAGAAGCACTTGTAAGTGTAAGCTTCTTGCCTTTATTAGATAACTTGTATGTATAATCTTCTGTCTGTGTTCCATCAAGAACTGTCTTATTGATTGTAAGCTTCTCACCATCAACTGAATAACTTATATTTAACTGGATACCACTTATAGACATTACACCTGTTCCATCCTCATTAAAAGTAAAAGCTATCTCATAGCCTCCGTTACTGCCTGTCCAACTTCCTGTAAGCTCTGAATTTTTGCTGTTTTTACATGCCACAAAGGACAACATAAGCATAATTGCAGTAACGCATATTATAATTCTTTTCATTTTCTTCATATATTTATTCTCCGTTCTGTAATCTGTTTTATTGTTCTGACAGCATAGTAACTATCCTGTCAAAGTTCATAGCATGTGATGCCTTTATAAGAATGCTGTCACCATTTTTTATAATACTGCCGGCTTCTTTTTCAAAATCATCTATAGTTTCATAGCTGTGTATATCACACTCATATGCTTCATAATGTGTTTCCTTGTAATCAGCCGCTCCCATAGCTATATGCTTTGCAAGCTCACCTATAGTTATTAACACATCTATATTCCTTGTTCCTATATACTGCCCTACATCATAATGAAGATTTTTTTCATCACTTCCAAGCTCGAACATGCTGCCTAATATACATACCTTTCTTCCAAGCGCCATATTAACTACATCAACAGATGCTTTCATTGAAACAGGGTTAGCATTATAGCAATCATCTATGATTGTATATTTATCTGTTTTTATTATATTGTTTCTTCCTGCTATAGTTTTTAGTTTAGAGATTCCTGTCTGTATCTGGACACTGGTAAGTCCTGACTGTGCACCTACGCAGGCTGCTGCCAGTGCGTTATATACCATATGATATCCAGGTACTGGAACTGTCACTTCAAATGCTTTGCTTGTATCATCACAGCTAAGACCATTGATAACAAAGCTTGTTCCATCTAACCCAAGATTCTTAATATCACTCGCATAAACACCATCCTTGTAGCTGATTCCGAATCTTACCGGTTTTTTTCCATTTACCTCATCAACTGTTATAAGCTTGTCATCATCACCATTAAGTATGGCAATACCATCTGGTTTAAGATGTTTAAACATCTCTGTTTTTGCCTTCAGTATTCCATCTCTTGTCTTAAGATTTTCAAGATGACACAAACCTATATTAGTTATAACACCTATATCAGGCTGTGCAATCTCTGATAGTCTTTCCATCTCACCAAAATCACTTATTCCCATCTCAAGAACTGCTATTTCATCATCATCTCTTAATCTGAATACGGTAAGCGGAAGTCCTATTTCGTTGTTGAAGTTGCCCTCTGTCTTTAAAACCTTATATTTTTCTTCAAGAACATAGCTTATTGTTTCTTTCGTACTTGTTTTGCCAACGCTTCCTGTTATGCCAACAACTTTGATATCAAGATTATTTCTGTACAATAACGCCAGATCCTTCAATGCCTGAAGACTTGACTTTACCCTGATATATGAATTCTTCTGTCCCGGAAGTTCTTTTTCTGATATAACACAGAGAGCTCCTGCTTCAAAACAGCCATCAATATACTTGTGTCCGTCTGTTCTTTCTCCACATATCGCAATAAACAGGCTTCCTTTAGTAACCTTTCTGCTATCAGTTGTTATATCAGAAACTTCTTTTTCAAGATTAGCTTCATTTCCATAATATACGCCATTACAGGCTTCTGTCATGGCTCTTAACGTCATTCCACGCATATTCGTTCTCCATATTTTTATTCATATCTTTTAAGCGATATCTCTATTATCTTTTCAGTTAATTCATCATATGAAATACCAGCTGCCTGTGCCTCCTGTGGTAAAAGACTTGTAGCTGTCATACCAGGAAGAGTGTTAATCTCAAGGCAGTATATGCTGCCATCTTCTGTAAGCAGCTGATCAACTCTTGCATATGTAGTTACCCCGGCAGATTCACATGCTTTTTCTGCCCATCTCTGCATTTTTTCTGATATCTCCTTAGGAAGGTCCGCTGGACATGTCTCCTTAGTTGCTCCTGCCTTATACTTGTTTTTATAATCATAGAAGCCTTCTAAAGGTTCTATCTCTATAACTGGAAGTGCTTTTCCATCAAGTACACCTACAGAGAATTCCCTGCCCTTTATATATTCCTCCACAAGTATATTATCCTCATACGAAAATGCTTCTGTTAAAGCACTCTTGAATTCAGATTCATTGGAAACAATAGATACACCTACACTTGAACCACCACAGCATGGCTTAACAACACAAGGATAAGGAACGTATTCTATCTTATGTCCCTTCTTAAGTGCCACTCCCTTAGGCATAGGAATACCATCTGGAACAAGTACTTTCTTTGTAAGCTCCTTACTCATTGATATAGCACTGCTTATATAGTCTGTACCTGTATACTTTATTCCCATAAGCTCAAATACTGCCTGAATCTTACCATCTTCACCATTGCTTCCATGAAGTCCCATGAATACAATATCAGCTTTCAAACAGAGTGCTAACACATTATCACCAAAGAAACCCTTACCGCTCTTTTTTCTATCTGCAAGCTCATCATCAACAAGAATATCTTTTTTCTTCATATCAGCTGCTATCTTTTCAAGATCATTGCCGTTATCATTAAAAAATGTCTCTGCCGCCTTGTCTTCTATTCCAAAAAATACATCTATAATATTAGCATTATGACCATTTCTTCTAAGTGACTCACATACCTTAACACTTGTCATAATAGAAATGTCTCTTTCTGTACTTGTACCTCCGGCTAATACTACTATATTCATAATTGACCTCCATCATCATACATGTGTGATTATTTAATTTCTCTTGTTACCGCGTAAATAATATCACTTATTAACAACTTATGCAATCAGTATTATATTTAGTCTAACTTTTTCATATACTTTTCCACAATATCCACATAGTTATACACATTTTAAGTGAATTGCAAATTTTATTGAATATTTTTTCTTTTTATGCATATATTATGTTAATTGTCAGATAATTATGTTATTCAAAACAACTATTTTACTATATTATCTGAATAGTTTATTATTTTTTATTATTGTCTTAATCTAAGGCCTTCATATTTTGTATGTGCCATCAGACATTTTCTAAGTGAATTATATCTGTCTGTTATGTCTCCCTCTGGAACAGCCACCTCTATTGACTCTGCCATGATATCTATAAGTCCATCATTAAGTTCTCCCCTCATTGATGTGAGAATATCAAGCTTCTCTTTATAATCATACGCATCAAGGAATCTTATAAGCTTGCTGTCTTCCTCTGATTCTTCCGATTCTTCTGATTCTTTCGATTCTTCTAATTCTTCTAATTCTTCTAATTTTTCTAATTCTTCTGATTTCTCTGATTCCATATTCTGATTGTTCTCTTCATAATCAGCTTCTAGTGATTTACCTGTCTTTATATCAATAAGTTCGAATCTGTATTTTTGTACCACATCAGGATATTTTATATGATCAACTTCACTAAGAAACATATCATATGGTCTTACATACATCTCATAGCTACCATAAAGTCCCTGATATATAACCATCTTTTCCTTAGTTTCAGAATGTATTGCTGTTCCTTTAACCTGATATAATTTATCTTTAAAATGTCTGTAAAATCCACCAATGACTAATTGTCTTGCCATAATAAACCTCCATTCTTGCGCAGCTTCTTTGCGCATCTCAAGTTTATACATAGTATACCATATTCTATGTCATACTCTCAATGAACTATGTGTGAAATAATTTATCTGAAATATCTATAAAATATTCACCAAATAATTTATCTGATGAAACAACTTATCAATGATTTATATAAACAACAAAACCATGCATTTATACGTTTTATGGGTTATAATACATCTAAAATACCAGATACATTTTAACTTGAGATGCGCAAAGAAGCAGCGCAAGAATGGAGGATTACTATGAAAAAGGTTGATTTACATGTTCATTCAACATATTCTGATGGAACCAACACTCCTAAAGAACTTATTAAACTTGCAGAGAATGAAGGCTTAAGTGCTATTGCACTTACTGACCACGATACTCTTGATGGTATACCCGATGCCCTTGATGCAGCTAAAAACAGCTCTGTCGAATTAATTCCGGGTGTTGAGCTAAGCACTAACTTTAATAACACCGAGGTTCATATTGTCGGACTATTTTTAGATCATAACAACAAACAGATTAATGATTATCTTATATACCAGCGCCAGTCAAGAATTGACAGAAATATCCAGATGTGCCAAAAATTCTGTGATATCGGTATTAACATCACTTATGATAAAATGTGTGAGCTTTATCCTGATGCTGTTATTACAAGAGCTCATTTTGCTGATTATCTTGTAAAAAACAAATATACAGGTGATAGAAATGAAGCCTTTGACAGATATTTATCACCTGGAAAACCCTGTTTTGTAAACAGACACAAGGTTGACCCAGAAGAAGCAATAGCTGTGATACATAAAGCTCATGGTGCTGCCATACTGGCACATCCTGTTTTATATCACTTAGGAAAAGACCAGATGAATGCATTGCTTGAACATGTATGCAGTGCTGGCATTGACGGAATAGAAGCCATATATTCAACATACAAGCCGGCAGATGAACGCTATATAAGAAAAATAGCCACAAAACATAAGCTTCTTATATCAGGCGGCTCTGATTATCATGGTGCAAACAAACCAAACATCAAGTTAGGACGTGGTCTTGGACATCTTTTCGTGCCTTATGAAGTACTTGAAAAGCTTTCTGAAAAAGCTTCTGAATATTAACAGCCATATAAGCAGGATCCTTATTTTCAGGTTGCAGACAAACGCCTAGCGTTCGTCTACAACCTGAAAGATGTAAAACTTAAGATACAGTGATTCATCAGCCGCCCATAATATAGGATGGTCAGGAGACTGTGTTCTGTATTCTATCTGTCTTAGTCTTTTATGTACATTTCTTGCTGCTTCACCGATAGTCTTGGTAAATAGCTCTGGATCCATAAAATGTGAGCATGAGCATGTTGCAAGAAATCCTCCGTCTTTAACAAGCTTCATACCTCGAAGATTAATCTCCCTGTAACCCTTAACTGCATTCTTAATAGAATTTCTTGACTTGGTAAACGCTGGTGGGTCTAATATAACAACATCAAACTTTTCGCCCTTCTTCTCAAGCTCTGGTAAAAGATCAAACACATCTGCACACTGGAAATGAACTATATTCTCAAGTCCATTAAGCTTCGCATTCTCTCTTGCCTGACTTACTGCAAGCTCTGATGCATCCACTCCAAGAACGCTTGTGGCACCTGATATTCCTGCATTAAGCGCAAAGGAACCCGTATGTGTAAAACAGTCAAGCACTTTAGCTCCCTTACAGAGATGTCCAATAGCCCTTCTGTTATATTTCTGATCAAGGAAAAAGCCTGTCTTTTGTCCATCCTGTACATCAACATAATATTTCACACCATTCTCGGCTATCTCTACCTTTGTATCGAATTCTTCTCCTATGAAACCCTTGAATCTATCCATTCCTTCAAGAAGTCTTACTTTGGCATCGCTTCTTTCGTATACGCCACGGACAGTCATACCATTTTCAGCTAAAACCATCTTTAGTTTATCAACTATCAAAGGCTTAAGTCTGTCTATACCAAGTGCTAAAGATTCTACTACAAGCACATCTGAAAACTTATCTATAACTATACCTGGCAGAAAATCTGCCTCACCAAATATAAGTCTGCATGAAGATGTATCAACTGTTTTAAGACGATATTCTACTGCTGCCCTTACCCTCTGTTCTATAAATGCTTCATCTATATTTCTTTCATGTCTTGATAACATTCTTACTGTTATTTTAGACTTTCTGTTAACAAAACCTATCCCCATAAAATATCCATCAAAATCATGAAGCTCTATAAGTCCTCCATCTATGACACCACTGGAATATGTATCAATTTCGTTATCATATATCCACATACCACCAGCCTTAAGTTCACGTCCGCCGCCTTTTTTCAGTGTTACTTCTCCTGTTACTTTAAATAAATCTTCCATGTATATCAACCTCTCTTATCTATTATGATTTTATCATTATTTATACTTTATTATGACTTTCTTTCAAGCTTTATTCTATGCTTATTTTTCTTAATTAAACCATACACTATATATTTAGATTTTTTAGTTTTTCGTTCACGCACATTATATATTTTTTTTGATATTTTGTCATTATAATTGTATGATGAATGAGTCAAAATTTACTTTTGACATTCACATCATTATATTAGTTTAAATCATTAAAATATTAAGTGTATACATTTTTATGACTCATTTTTCCCAACCATATAAAACATAAACACGCCTCCTGCTGCTATTATGAGTGCCAGCAGCTTAAGCCATGAAAACTCAGCCTTTTTACTACCAAACAGTCCAAAAAGCTCTATTAAATAAGCCACTATTACCTGTGCCACTACTATTGTTATTTCTGCTTTGGCTATTCCAAGCTCTGATACGCTCTTTACCACTGTAAATGTAATAAATGCACCTATAACACCGCCCAAAAGCGACATCTTGTTATCAACTCTTAATACCCCACTAACCTCAGGTCTTCCATTAAAAAACCACATAATAAGACATGTTGCAAGTGCTGTCAGCTGTACAAAGCCAGCTGCCACCCATATACTGCTGCTTTTCGTAACATTTGTGTTAAATATTCCCTGAATACTCATAAGAGCTCCGGATACAATAGCAATAATAAATCCTGCCATCTAACCAACCTCCATAATTAGTTTAACTACTAATTAATATTAGTTAAATAGCAGGAATTATACCCGTTTTATATATGTTTTTATAACCTTTACAGCTCTTATAACTATAAAGTCCTTATCTTATAGATGTAAGAAAACTCTCTACGCCTTTATGGAACTCATTGTACGCATCATCAACACTCTTTCCATCCCATATCTGATGAATAAGTATTTCATATCTTGTATATATATTCTGTACGCCCACATACTTAGCTTTAACTATACTATCAGAATATATATCATGCAGCATATTATAATCTGTGTTATCTGCTTTTCTCCCTTTTTTAATAAGGTCTGCACGTGCACTCACATGACCGCTGAGTGCCTGCATATCCGCTGCATAATCATATGATATCGCTCTGGCAACTGTCTTTGCAACTGAAATATCAGATGTATACGGATTGACAACAGCAAGTGTCGTTATAGACATAGGAACTGATTCAAGACCCTCTGAAAGATAAGGAACCGGTATAATGCCATATGACACACCTGAATCATCAATCTTTTTTAAATCACTTGTATTTACTATCGTATACAGAAGTTTATTCTGTATAAACTCATCAAGACAGGATTCGTGTGTTGACTCATTTCTGTCTATTCCAAATGTGTTTTTTAATGAAGCATATTCCTTAAGTGCTCTCTTAAAGTTTAGCTCATCTATCGTAAATATATCAGCATTCTCTGATACATCTCCACCTATATTCATATATCGTCCAACGTATGGATAATTAATAAGCATATCTGATGCATCAAAATCAAATACCTTCTTTATATTCTGGTTTTCTTCTGTAACCTGGTAATTATCACTTATCTGTTTTATCTCATAATATGAATCAACAGATGAAGCATATTTTTTATTATATACCATAACCGGCATATCAAAGCTTACGGGATAACCATATAACTTTCCTTTATATGATGCTGATTTAATAGCAGCTTTTCCATATATATTTTCGTTATATATATCACCGTATGAATCATTTTCAAGCATAAGTCCAAGAAGATATGCCTTATCACTGTTCTCTGCAGACATAAGATATACATCTGGTGCATTATTGTTTCTTACAGTTTCAGTATATAATGTGTCTATTATATCCTGTGCTTCTATATACACAGGATTAACCGTAATAAGGTTATTAGCAGCTTTAAGCCCTGATGCAACGGTATTAAGGTATCTTTCATAATCTTTATTATCATACCAGACATTAATCGTTACAGGTGTTTCTATATCAAGTTTTCTTGCTTCCTCATCCCTGTCAGTCCCGCCACATGCCGTTACTGATATAAGCATAACACATACCATGGTGACTGATATAAGTCTTTTAATTATCTTCATAATCTTTCCAACCTTTTCATATACTTAAGGAACACTCAACCAGATAATCCACCATTGACCATACGATGTTTTTATTAATGCTTTAGAGTGACTTCTTTAATTTATCTATCATCTCGTCAACATCACTCTTAGTTATCACAAGTGGTGGAACCATTCTGATTACATTAGTTCCTGCTGAGAAAAGAATAAGTCCGTTATCTAATGCCCTGGCTATAACATCCTTAGGACTGATTGAAAGTTCAAGTCCCTGCATAAGTCCTAGTCCTCTTCTTTCAACTATAAAATCATAGTCCTTCACAAGCTCATCAAGCTTCTTTTCCAGATAAGCTGATACTTCCTTAACATTAGCAAGTATATTCTGTTTCTCAAACAACTCAAATACTTTCGTAGCTGCAGCACATGCAAGTGGGTTTCCTCCATATGTTGTACCATGGTCACCTGGAACTAATGCCTTTGCCACCTCTTCTGTAGCAAGGAAAGCTCCTACAGGCACACCACAGCCTAAAGCCTTAGCAACTGTAAGAATATCCGGCTTTACGCCATACTGCTGGAATGCAAACATTGTACCTGTTCTTCCCATACCACACTGTATTTCGTCAAGTATAAGAAGAATACCCTTCTCATCACAGAGCTTTCTTACACCCTGTATGAACTCATTAGTTGCTGGATATATTCCACCTTCACCCTGTACTGTCTCAAATATAATAGCACAAGTTTTGTCATTTACCAACTGTTTAACGCTTTCAAGATCATTATAATTTGCAAATTTTATTCCTGGTATCATAGGACCAAATGCTTCCTGGTAATGTTTATTACCTGTAACAGCAAGTGCTCCCATACTTCTTCCATGAAATGAATGATGCATTGCAATGATTTCAGAATCTGTTCTTCCTGTCTTTAAATAAGCATACTTCTTAGCAAGCTTTATAGCACCTTCTATAGATTCTGTACCACTATTTGTAAAAAATACCCTGTCCATGCCAGATGCCTTAGTTATAGCCTGTGCAGCGCTGACAGCTGGTTCGTTATAAAAATAGTTTGATGTATGAATAAGCTTATCTATCTGTGACTTAAGTGCATCGTTATATTCTTTATTGTTATAACCAAGTGCGAATACAGCAATACCTGCACCAAAATCAAGATACTCTTTTCCATCAGTATCATATAACCTTACTCCATCACCTTTATCAAGTACAATCTGATATCTGTTATATGTATGAATCAGTTTTTCTTCAGCTGTTTCTATAATCTGTTTAGTTTCCATATACTTTTCCTTTCCTGATATACGATAAAAAAAGAATAAAACCATATGCTCTTTTTTATCATACATTTTATGACGTTTTATGATGTTGGAATCATTCTGCTTTCTTAAGCCTTACGATATTACAGATTTGTTTCAAAAAACTTCTCTGCTCCTTCTGAAAGAATAGCTGTACCAACACCCTTGTTAGTAAATATTTCAAGAAGAAGGCAATGTGGGATACGTCCATCAAGAATATGTACCCTTGAAACACCATGCTCGATAGCATCTATGCAGTTATTAAGCTTTGGAAGCATACCACCGCCTATTGTACCACCTGCTAAAAGCTTTCTTGCCTCTGTTGTAGAAAGCTCTGATATAAGGCTTGATTTATCGTTATAATCTCTGTACACACCCTCTATATCTGTTAAGAATGCAAGCTTCTCAGCATTAACTGCCCTTGCTATGGCACATGCCGCATCATCCGCATTGATATTATATGAATGGAAATCATCATCATATCCTATAGGACATATAACTGGAATAAAGTCATCCTTAAGAAGTGAATGTATAAGAGTTGTGTCAACATCCTTTACTTCACCGACATATCCTATATCCTCACCCTTTGAATATTTCTTTTCTACCTTAAGCATTCCACCATCTTTACCAGATATGCCACATGCCTTTACACCAAGCTCCTCTATAAGCGATACAAGACTCTTGTTAACTCTGTTAAGAACCATCTCTGCTATTTCCATAGTTGGCTCGTCTGTCACTCTTAAGCCATTCTTGAATTCTGGTGTCATGCCTGACTTTTCAACCCACTTACTGATTTCCTTGCCACCACCATGAACGATAATAGGCTTGAAACCTACAAGCTTTAAAAGAACTACATCCTGAATAACCTTTCTTTTAAGTTCTTCATCAACCATGGCGCTTCCACCATACTTTACAACAATAATCTTTCTGCTGAACTTCTGTATATAAGGAAGAGCCTCAACTAATACCTGTGCTTTTTTTAACTCTTCTTCCATATCTATTGTACTCATCTTTAACTCCTTAATATAATTTACTCTTTCTTAACCCGTACACTCACGAACACGCGCTATCGCACCGGATTGGTGATTTTTAAATCTTGTTAAGAGCGATAATCTGCGTTTATCTTTATATAATCAAATGTAAGGTCGCAGCCCCATGCCGTAGCCTCTGCGCTGCCCTGCTTTATATCTGCTATAGCAGTTACAGGATTCTGTGAAAGTATTTCTGTTGCTTTCTCCTCGCTGTAATCAGTAGCAGTTCCGTCCTTTACTATCTGAAGCTTTCCAGCTGAACTTTCAAAGAATATATCAACCTTTTCTGGTTCGAAATCAACGCCTGAATAACCCATAGCACAAAGAATTCTTCCCCAGTTAGCATCGTGTCCGAATATTGCAGCCTTAGTAAGGTTAGATGTAACTATTGACTTTGCGAGAATCTTAGCCTGCTCCTTATCTTTAGCACCCTTTACCTGTACCTCAAAAAGACATGTACAGCCTTCTCCATCACCTGCAATCATCTTAGAAAGCTCTGTAAGAACATAGCTTAAAGCCTCATAGAAGGTATCATAATCTTTACTTTCTTCTGTAATCTTCTCGTTACCAGCCTCTCCATTGGCAAGAACTAAAACTGTATCGTTTGTTGATGTATCTCCATCAACTGATATCATATTAAATGAATCCTCAACAATATCACTTGTCATCTTCTGAAGTGCCTTCTTATCAATAACAGCATCGGAAGTTATAAAGCAAAGCATAGTTGCCATATGTGGATGAATCATGCCTGCACCCTTACACATACCACCAACTGTTACTGTCTTTCCACCTATTTCTACTGTACATGCAACCTGCTTGCTTCTTGTATCCGTAGTCATTATTGCCTCTGCTGCAAGTGTACCTGCTTCTTTAGTTGAATCAAGAAGCTCTGGAAGTGCTTTGATTCCAGCACACATTCTGTCCATTGGAAGCTGCATACCTATAACTCCTGTTGAACCTAAAAGCACTGACTTAGCTGGTACTCCAAGTACTTCTCCTGCTGTCTTTGCTTCAAGTGCGCAGGCTTCATCACCATCTGTACCTGTGCAGGCATTGGCAACACCGCTGTTAACAACTATTGCATGTGCCCCCTCTTCACTGTATACAATGCTCTTGTCCCACTTTACAGGTGCTGCAAACACTCTGTTAAGTGTAAATGTTCCAGCTGTTACACATGGCTTTTCTGAAAATACCATTGCCATATCCTTTTTGCCATTTTTATACTTGATACCTGCTGCCATACCTGCTGCCTTAAAGCCCTTAGCTGCTGTAACTCCACCTTCGATAATTTCCATAATCGCTACCTCCGAATTTCAATATGTATTATTAATATTGCTTTTGCAACTTGTATACATCGAATTGCCTTTGCATTTCCGTAATTTTTCTTTTCAAGTTGCTTTTGCAACTTGTATACATCGAATTGCCCCTGCAATTTTCGTAAATCTTTCTTTTCAAGTTGCCTATGCAACTTGTATACATCGGATTGCCCCTGCAATCCGATGTATTATTATGGGAACATAGGTGCCATTTTAAGCCCCTCATTCTCTTCAAAGCCAAACAGCAGATTCATGTTCTGTACTGCCTGTCCTGCTGCACCTTTTACAAGATTATCAAGTGCTCCCATAGCTATGATTCTGTTTGTTCTTGGTTCAAGCTTGAATCCTACATCAACAAAATTGCTTCCTTCAACCCATCTTGTTTCAGGGCATACATCCTTAGGAAGAACTCTTACAAAATATTCCTTATCATAATACTTATCATAGGCTGCCTTTACATCTTCGTAAGACACATCCTTTGCAAGATTGGCATATGCTGTAACAAGTATTCCTCTGTTCATAGGAACCAGATGTGGTGTAAATATAAGCTTAAGGTCATCTCTTCCACATGCATATCCAAGCTGTTCTTCTATCTCAGGCGTATGTCTGTGTGTTCCTACTCCATAAGCCTTCATGCTTTCGTTTACTTCACAGAAAAGATTCGCTACCTTTGCACCTCTTCCTGCACCAGATGTACCACTCTTGGCATCTATTATAATAGTATCCGGATTAATTATTCCTTCTTTTACAAGTGGATATAATGTAAGGATTGATGTTGTTGTATAACAACCAGGATTAGCTATTATTCTTGTATCCTTATTCACCTTATCCCTGTTAATTTCGCATAATCCGTAAACCGCTTCATCAATATACTGTGGAGCTTTATGCTCTAACTTATACCACTTCTCATATATATCAACATCCTTTAATCTGAAGTCCGCACTAAGGTCGATTATTTTTACCTTTGAAAGAATCTCATCATTAACAAGAGATGCACATAAGCCCTGAGGAGTAGCTGTAAATATAACATCTACTTCATTAGCAAGCTGATCCATATTGTCATCCATACATTTTGCATCAACAAGCTTAAACATATTTCTATATACATCTGAATAATTCTGGTCAATATAGCTTCTTGAACCCAGCCATACAATCTCAACATCTTTGTGTCCTAAAAGAATTCTTACTAATTCGTTACCTGCGTATCCGGTAGCACCGATAATTCCAACCTTAACCATACGTCCTCCATCTGAATGTGTAATTATTCATTCGTGTGAATATTTTCATCAGTAATCCACATATAAAAATGGATTAACAAAAATGATAAATTACATTATAGCAACTTTTTTCCTTATGTAAAGGGTTTATTAGGCATGTTTTTATATTTATGCATAATTAATGCATAAAGTTGCATAATATTCATTTTTTGCTATTGCATTTTAGGCATAAGTAGTTTATTATAATTGGCAGAGTTTATAAATATCTATGGAGGTACTTTTTAATGAAAGAGAAAGTTGTTTTAGCTTATTCAGGCGGACTTGATACTACTGCCATCATCCCTTGGTTAAAAGAAACATTTGATTACGATGTTATCTGTGTCTGCGCAGACTGTGGACAGGAAGAAGAATTAGATGGCCTTGAAGAAAGAGCATTATCATGTGGCGCTGCAAAGTTATACATAGAAGATGTTACAGATGAATTCTGCGATAACTATGTTGTTCCTTGTGTACAGGCTCATGCAGTATATGAAAACAAGTATTTACTTGGAACTTCTATGGCAAGACCTGTTATAGCAAAAAGACTTGTTGAAATAGCACGTAAAGAAGGCGCTGTTGCTATATGCCATGGTGCTACTGGCAAGGGTAACGACCAGATCAGATTCGAGCTTACTATCAAGGCTTTAGCTCCAGATATCAAGATCATCGCACCTTGGAGAGATTCAAGATGGACTCTTCAGTCACGTGAAGATGAGATTGAATACTGCAGACAGCATGGTATTCATCTTCCATTCAGCCCTGACTCAAGCTACAGCCGTGACCGTAACATATGGCATATCAGCCACGAAGGTCTTGAGCTTGAAGATCCTGCTAACGAGCCTAACTACAAGCACCTTCTTGTACTTGGATGCTCACCAGAGGATGCTCCTGATGAAGGCGAATATGTTACTATGACATTTGAAAAGGGTGTTCCTACATCTGTTAATGGTAAGAAGATGAAGGTTTCTGACATCATCAGAGAACTCAACAGACTTGGTGGAAAGCATGGTATCGGTATTATAGATATCGTAGAGAACAGAGTTGTTGGCATGAAATCACGTGGTGTGTATGAAACACCTGGTGGAACTATTCTTTATGAAGCTCACCAGCAGCTTGAGGAACTCATACTTGACAGAGATACAACAACAGAAAAGATAAATGTTGCTAACAAGTTTGCACAGGTTATATATGAAGGAAAGTGGGAAACACCTCTTCGTGAAGCACTTCAGGCATTCATCGAAAAAACTCAGGAATATGTAACTGGTGAAGTTAAGTTCAAGCTCTACAAGGGCAACATCATCAAAGCCGGAACAACATCTCCATATTCATTATATAACGAATCTATCGCTTCATTCACAACAGGAGATCTTTATGACCACCATGATGCTGATGGTTTCATCAACCTCTTTGGTCTTTCACTTAAGGTAAGAGCTATGAAGAAGCTTGAGAACGAAAAGAAAAATAACAAATAATACTTTAAAAAATATTATGTAACAAGTATTATAAAACAAAATCAGGAGCTGCCACATATATATGTAGCAGCTCCATTTTTCATCTTTTATAATGTTTTATGAGCTCTTATAAACTCTAATAAACTCTTATCAAACATTAATCTCAGATATTTCTATATTCTTTTTCTCCTGTTTTTCACAACCATTCCATATATCAAAGTAATAACATATGAAGCTGCAGCCAATATACACATAACGCCCATAACCCTATAAGCAATCTGAGTATCTATAAACACAGTTCTTCCTAGATATCTGTTACTTACAGCCGCCATACATCTGTTTCCAATTATATTTGCAATAAAAATATATATACCACCTGTTATGACAAATATACATGGGAGTGTGTATCTTACAACCCTGACAGGATTAAATGCAATAATAACAATCAATAATGTGATATATATTAAAAGCATCAATACCTTAAACACAACAGACGTTATTATTCCATATACCTTTATAAGCGGCTGCAGACGATAAGATATATCACCATATATACCACTGGCATAATTATTTATAGCCTCATTTGCAGCATTTTTACTATAGCTAAGAGCTGCCCTGACTATTTTTTCCTGTATATTTCCCATATTTATATTAGATGCTATTTTGTTATATGTCATATCCATAAGCTCATCCAGCTCTGCATCTATATTAATCTCTATATCATCAAAGGATTTTTCTTTAAGCATCCCATCAACCATAGCCGTTGTATATTTCTGTGCTATTCTGTCTACTATCTTAGAATCCTCTATACTTGTCTGAATTCTGGATAATGCCTCCATATTATCCCCAAGTGAATCAAAAACAGTATCCATAAAACGGTGCGATATAGCAGCTGACAGTCCTGCATCCTTTAACATGCTTGAGACATACATAGGTGCCGTTACACATACAATAAGTATAAGACCTGCTATTACAGATATTAAACCAACACCTATCTGTGTCCATCTATGAGCAGTATCCCTGTATTGTCTGTATCCATATGACATATATATTCCTTCTTTCTGTTTAGATATAACAATTCCGTAATCTTACAACACAATCACATTAAAACAATCACATTAACATAATCATATTAACACAATTATATTAATACAACTATAAAAAAATGTAATAAATTTAGTGCTTTCTTACATTTTCCTGAATCTGTTATACCGCTGTTTTACAAGCTCTTCCTTATCCATATCAATATATCTGTACATAAAATCGCATATCATTCGTTTCATATATAATGTCACTCTTTTTATATTATTTTCATTTATAACCGGATATTCCGGAATGACCTTCTCTATTATGCCAAGCTCATATAAATCTGCTGCCGTCAGCTTCATTATTTCCGCAGCCTCTTTTGCTTTCTTAGAATCCTTCCACAGTATCGACGCAAAGCCTTCTGGTGAAAGTATTGAATATATGGAATTCTCCATCATCCATACCTCATTGGCAACACCTAGTGCAAGTGCACCACCGCTTCCACCTTCGCCAGTTACTATTGACAGCACCGGAACTGTAAGACTGCTCATTTCATACAGATTCTTTGCTATAGCTTCTCCCTGGCCTCGCTCTTCTGCACCAAGACCGCAATACGCTCCTGGAGTGTCTATAAAACATATAACCGGTCTGTTAAATTTTTCAGCCTGCTTCATAAGCCTGAGTGCCTTTCTATACCCTTCGGGATTAGGCATTCCAAAGTTTCTTGATATATTCTCTTTAGTAGTCTTACCCTTCATATGTCCTATGACTGTTACAGGAATGCCGCCAAATGTTGCGATTCCACCTATTATCGCCTTATCATCACCAAAGTTTCTGTCACCATGAAGTTCAAAAAAATCTTTAGTTATTTTTTCTATGTAATCTGCGGCGTTAGGTCTTTCACTGCTTCTTGCTATTTCGACCTTTTCCCATACATCATATTCATTATACAGATTATTATCAGCCTCAGCCTTCTTTTCTTCTTCTCTATCTATCTTTTTGAAATATATATTATCAAGATAATCAAGATACTTCTTCATAATATCCGAATTACTCCGGTATGTATCCACATTTTCTTTAGCTTCTGTATAAGCTCCACTGCACTTATGTATATCAAGCAGATACGCAAGTGTCTTCTTAAGCTCATCCCTTTTAACTATCGCATCCACAAAGCCGTGCTCTAACAGAAATTCAGCTCTCTGAAACCCTTCTGGCAGTTCCTGTCCTATAGTCTGTCTGATAACTCTTGGTCCTGCAAAACCTATAAGGGCACCTGGCTCTGCAAGTATAATATCTCCAAGCATAGCAAAGCTTGCAGTTACACCTCCAGTTGTAGGGTCAGTAAGAACAGTGATATATAAAAGTCCTGCCTCATCATGTTTTTTTAATGCGGCACTTATCTTTGCCATCTGCATAAGAGATACTATTCCCTCCTGCATCCTGGCTCCGCCTGAGCATGTAAATATAATAACCGGCAGCTTCTGCTCTGTAGCCTTCTCAACTGCCCGTGTAAGCTTTTCACCTACAACTTCGCCCATGCTGCCCATAAGAAATCTTGTATCACAGACACCTATAACAGCTTTGCTGCCATCTATCTTTCCAACGCCGGTTATTACTGCCTCATCAAGATTTGTTTTTCTTTTAAGATTCTGGATTTTCTCCTCATAACCTGGGTATTCACATGGATTGCTCTCTTCAATGTTAGTATCCCATTCTGAAAATGTATTCTTATCCACTACCATGGATATCCTTGTTCTGGCATCCAGCTTCATATAATATCCACATTCCGGACATACACAATTATTCAGATACATGTCCTCTGTTAAGATTATTTTTGAACAAACCGGACATTTCGTATATAATCCATCTGGAACATTTATATTACTGCTATCCAGATTGTTGATTTTATTTTTATGGATATTCTTTTTAAACAAGCCTTTTATCTGCATATAAATCCTCATTTCCACGCACTCTTACTGTGCATAACGAACAACTATTTTTTACATACCTGTGGATACTCCTCTGGTATGAAATCTGTACTGACATCACCTTTAATAAACTTCTCATTCTGGCATATATCATACATAAAATCTGTATTTGTTGTGACTCCTTCAATAATAATCTCGCCAAGGACACTTCTCATCTTCTCAATCACTGTTTTTCTGTCGTTTGCATATGTCATAACCTTCATTATCATGGAATCATAAAAAGGAGGTATCGTATATCCACTATAAACTGCAGTATCTATTCTTACACCATTACCACCTGGTATATGTATATTCTTTATTGTTCCCGGATTAGGTGCAAAGTTCTTTTCGGGGTTTTCAGCATTGATTCTTATCTCCATGGCAGCACCATGTATCCTTACATCCTCCTGCTTAATACCAAGACTTTCGCCAGCTGCTATCTTTATCTGTTCCTTTATAAGATCAACACCTGTCACAAGTTCCGTTATACCATGCTCGACCTGAATACGGGTATTTACCTCCATAAAGTAATAATTGTCGTTTTTATCCAGAAGAAACTCAACTGTTCCTGCATTTTCATAGTTAACTGCCTTAGCCACTGCCACTGCAGTATCTCCCATTCTCTTTCTTAATTCATCATTCAACGCAGGAGAGGGTGATTCCTCAACTAACTTCTGGTGATTTCTTTGTATTGAACAATCTCTTTCACCAAGATGAATTGTATTTCCATATTTATCAGCTAATATCTGAAACTCTATATGTCGTGGCTTTTCTATATATTTTTCTATATACATTGTGCCATCAGCAAAGCCATTCACGGCTTCTCTCTGTGCGTTATCGAATTCCCTTTTAAAATCTTCTTTTGTATATACAACACGCATCCCCTTGCCACCGCCGCCAAGTGCAGCTTTAACCATAACAGGATAACCTATATTGTCTGCAAGCTCTTTTCCTCTTTCTGCATCCATAACTGGTTCTTTGGTTCCTGGAATAACTGGAATACCTGCTGATATCATTGTATTTCTTGCTTCCTGTTTATTACCTGTTTTCTCTATGATATCTGAATCTGGACCTATAAATGTGATGTTACATTTTTCACATAATGATGCAAACTTACTGTTTTCAGAAAGAAATCCAAAGCCTGGATGTATTGCATCTGCATGTGTTGCTACTGTTGCACTCAATATTCTTTCCATATTAAGGTAACTATCCTTAGCTGCTGCCTTTCCTATACATACACTCTCATCAGCCAGCTGCGTATGAAGTGCTTCCTTATCCGCCTCAGAATATACTGCAACTGTCTGTATACCCATTTCCCTACAGGCTCTTATTATTCTAACAGCTATTTCGCCTCTGTTCGCTATCAATATCTTATTAAACACAGCTTCATCTCCTTATAACCATTCCATAATCCACATATTATATTTATAACATCAGACGGATTAACCTACCATAAATGTAAGCTCTGCTGTAAGTGCAACCTCTCCATCTACCGTCGCAACAGCCTTTCCCACGCCAACTGGTCCTTTTTTCTTTATAATCTCACATTCCATCTTAAGTTTATCACCAGGAACAACTTTTCTTTTAAATCTTGCATTATTAACTGCACCAAAATATGCTGTTTTACCTTTGTTTTCTTCCAGTGAAAGAATCGCAACAGCGCCTACCTGTGCGCATGCCTCTATCTGAAGGACCCCCGGCATAACAGGCTCAGCTGGAAAATGTCCTGCAAAATAAGGCTCATCATATGTAATACACTTATATCCTGTTGCCTTTATTCCAGGCTCAAGTTCATCTATCGTATCCACAAGCAGAAAAGGATGTCTGTGTGGTATAATATCCATTATTTCCTTTGTTGTAAGCATACTTAACTCCTTATATTAAATAATCGAATTTCATATATATAATGTCGGTATCAAAAACCCATGCCTTTGATACCGACGTATTGTCAGACTGGTTTTATAACAAACATAGGCTGTCCATATTCAACCATCTGTTCATTATCTACAAGAATATCAGTAACCACACCATCATAATCACTTTCAATCTCATTCATAAGCTTCATTGCTTCTACTATACCGATTACCTGACCTTTTTTAACTCTGTCACCTATTGCTACATATGCATCAGCTTCCGGAGATGCTGAACTGTAAAATACACCTACAAGTGGTGAATTAACAGTAAGCACATTATCATCAGAAGTTTTAATGTCTGATTTATTCAATCCTGATTCATCGCCGCTATCGCTATTAACTATATTATCAGCACCGGCAGTATCTTTAACAGCTGCCCTGTCACTTCTGTCAGCGCCAAGCGAAAGCTTAGTGTCGCCATCTTCCATGCTAAAGCTTGTAAGTGAAGATTCTGATACAGCATTAATGAGCTTTATTACATTTTCTAATTCCATATATTATCTCCATTTCTTCATGACTTTTTATTCATATTCTGGTATTCCAGATATCTCACCAGCAATCCACTTATGTACTTTAAGCGTTCATCATATTATGAATACTTTCTTACTATAAGAGTTGCATTATGTCCACCAAAACCAAGAGAATTCGTCATGACTACATCAACGTCCTTTTCGATTCCTTCATTCTTGACATAATTAAGATCCATTTCTTCCTCTGTTTCTGATAGTCCTACATTTGGATGTATATAACCATCCTGGATTGACTTGACACAGGCTATGAACTCAACTGCGCCCGCTGCACCAAGCAGATGTCCAACCATAGATTTTGTTGAACTTACAGGCACATTGTAAGCTGCATCCTTAAGTGCCAGCTTGATCGCCCTTGTCTCAAAAAGATCATTATGATGGGTACTTGTTCCATGTGCATTTATATAGTCGATATCATCTGGTTTTACTTCTGCTTCCTTCATGGCACTTGTCATAGCATATGCAGCTCCACTTCCATCCTCCATAGGTGATGTTATATGGTATGCATCAGAAGAACAGCCATAGCCTGTGATCTCTGCATATATATGCGCTCCTCTCTTTAAAGCATGCTCCAGTTCTTCAAGTACAACCACACCTGCTCCTTCACCCATGACAAAGCCATTTCTTTCTTTGTCAAATGGGATAGAGGCTCTCTTAGGGTCTGTAGATGTTGAAAGTGCTGTAAGCGCAGCAAAACCACCGATTCCAATAGGAGATATAGAACTTTCAGTTCCACCTGCAAACATAACATCTGCCTCTCCATGCTGTATACTTCTATAGCCTTCACCTATAGAGTTAGTTCCAGTAGCACATGCTGTAACAACATTTATATTCTTACCCTTTAAACCTAGCTGTATTGATACATTGCCAGCTGCCATGTTAGTTATCATAAGAGGTACAAGAAGCGGATTAATCCTAGATGGACCCTTTTCAAGAAGCTTCTTGTGATTGCTTTCCATAGCTTCAAGGCTTCCAACACCAGAGCCTACTGATACGCCAACACGGAAAGCATCCTCTTTAGCCATATCAAGCCCCGAATCCTTCATAGCCTCATGCGCGGCCGCAACAGCATACTGGCTGAACTTCTCCATCCTTTTGGCTGCCTTGAAATCCATATAATTCTTAGCATCAAAATCCTTTACCTCTGCTGCAAGCTTAACCTTATAATCTGTTGTATCAAATCTTGTTATATTATCTATTCCAACTGTATTCTCTTTAACAGAATTCCAGAATTCATCCACACTTAAACCTATAGGTGTTATTGCACCCATACCTGTAACAACTACTCTTCTCATCAGATATTCATACCTCCATCTACTGATATCACCTGTCCTGTTATGTATGCCGCTTCATCTGATGCCAGAAATGCTACCGCATTGCTTATATCATCCACGCTTCCCATTCTTGAAAGAGGAATCATATCAAGTACTGACTTCTTCTGTTCATCAGATAAAACCTTTGTCATATCTGTATCAATATATCCAGGTGCAACTGCATTAACAGTTATTCCACGCGATGCAAGCTCCTTTGCAGCAGATTTGGTAATACCTATCACACCTGCTTTAGAAGCACTGTAATTAACCTGTCCTGCATTACCAGCTATACCTACAACTGATGACATATTGATTATTCTTCCGCTTCTTTGCTTTAACATGTATCTGCTTACGTGTCTTATGCAGTTAAATGTTCCCTTAAGATTAACATCTATAACTCTGTCAAAATCTTCCTCTTTCATTCTCATGATAAGACCATCTTTTGTTATACCTGCATTATTTATAAGAATGTCTATTCTCTTATATTTATCCATTATATATGTAATCATCTTTTCAGTTTCTTCATACGAATCAACCTGACACTTGTATTTTTCTGCCTTTCCGTTAGCAGCCAGAATATTTTCAACTGTTCTATCTGCTGCCTCATCATTACCACTGTAATTAACAATAACCACAGCCCCCTCTTTGGCAAAACGGGCAGCTATAGCAGCTCCTATTCCTCTGCCAGCTCCGGTTACAAGCACTATCTTGTTTTCATATCTTTTTATACAATTATCCATACACATAACACACTGCCTTTCATCGATACAATATTGCTAAAGCCTTACCAATATCATGTCTGCATTTATTGCCTGTTATTTTATAACTACTTCCTTTTCCATGCTCTTAGCTATCTTTTTAACAAAGCCAGATAAAGTCTTTCCTGGTCCCACCTCAACAAATGTATCATAACCATCGGCTATCATTTTTCTGACTGACTGTTCAAAACGTACTGAACTATATACCTGCTTTGAAAGAAGTTCTTTTATATATCCACTGGATGTATTCTCATCCACATACTCAGCTGTACAGTTTGCCACATAAGGATACTTCACTTTATCAAAAGTAACTTTTTCAAGATCCATCATAAGCTTATCACCTGCACCCTTAAGAAGCTTTGAATGAAACGGTCCACTTACATTAAGAAGAAGTGTTCTTCTTGCTCCTGCTTCCTTAAGCACTTCCATAGCCTCCTGTACACATTCCTTTTTACCTGATATTACTATCTGTCCAGGGCAGTTGTAATTAGCTGCGGAAACTGTATCAGGATACATATCATTATCAGACTCTGTGTTCCCGCTTTTATCCTTGTTATATTTAGCAAGTACACTGTCAACCTCATCTGATGTAAGCCCGATAACTGCAGCCATGGCACCTATACCAGCCGGAACCTCCTGTTCCATATATATTCCACGTTTTCTTACAAGTCTTACACCATCTTCATAAGATAGCGCACCACTTGCAGTAAGTGCACTATATTCACCTAATGAAAGTCCAATAGCTGCATCATACGTAAGGCCCTGCTCAACCATATCAGCAAGCTGGGCGATTTCTGTTACATATAACGCGATCTGTGTATACTCGGTTTTATCAAGAAGATCATTTTCTTCAAATATTAAATGCTCCATATTGATACCTGTCAGTTCACCAGCCTTCTTAAAGCACTTTACTGATGAAGTGCAGCTATTATAGCTTTCTCTTCCCATTCCAGTACACTGGCTTCCCTGTCCTGGAAACATTACAACTGTTTTTCCCATACCTTTTAAATCCTCATTTCCATACACTGTTTTATGCCAGCTTATTATGTGAATTATATACATCAGAGACTTCCTTCATAAGCTCCTTAATAATCTCTTCACATGTCTGTTCCTTACTCACAAGACCTGCTATCTGACCTGCCATTACAGTTCCCTGCTTGACATCACCATCCACAACAGCCTTTCTTAGTGTTCCAAGAGTAAGTCTTTCAAGCCTTTCAAACTCAACGCCTTCTTTTTCCATATCAAGATACTCTCTTGTCATGCTGTTTCTAAGTGACCTTACTGGATGACCTGTACTTCTGCCAGTTACTACTGAATCTATATCCTTAGCAGCTATAACTCTGTCCTTATAATTCTGATGGACATTCGATTCCTTAGCCACAACGAATCTTGTTCCCATCTGTACAGCCTCTGCACCAAGCATAAATGCTGCACATACACCTCTGCCATCACCTATTCCGCCAGCTGCTATAACTGGAATATCAACTGCATCAACAACCTGTGGTACAAGTGTCATGGTCGTTTCCTCGCCGATATGTCCACCTGATTCCATACCCTCAGCTACAACCGCATCTGCTCCGGCACGTTCCATCATTCTTGCAAGTGCAACTGATGCCACAACAGGAATAACCCTTATTCCAGCTTCCTTCCAGGCCTTCATATATTTGCTTGGGTTGCCTGCACCTGTTGTTACTGCTTCTATATGCTCATCAATAACAAGCTGTGCTATTTCATCTGCATAATCACTTAAAAGCATAATATTAACACCAACTGGCTTATCTGTTATCTTTCTTGCAATATGTATCTGTTCTTTAACCCATTCTGCCGGTGCATTAGCTGCGCCGATAAATCCCATTCCACCGGCTTTGCTGACGTGGGCTGCCAGATTCGCATCTGCAACCCATGCCATGCCGCCCTGTATAACAGGATATTCTATATTAAGAAGCTCTGTTACACGAGTTTTCATAACTTATCTTCCTTCCTGACATTTATAACTATTTCTGGTTAGCCTCGATATAATCAACAACATCCTGTACTGTAAGAATCTTTTCAAGCTCCTCAGATGGAATAGTTACTGAACACTCATCCTCAAGTGACATAACAAGTTCAAAAAGATCAAGTGAATCTGCCTTAAGATCTTCCTTGAAATTAGACTCAGGCTTAATAACTGCCTCATCTATACCTAACTGTGCTGCAACTAATTCTCTTACTTTTTCAAACATAATGTTAAATCTCCTTAATTCTTATTATTTTTTATTATATGATGTCGTGGTCAAAAGCCCACGACTTTGATATCTATGGCAAAGCTTTTGCCATAAACATCTTATATATGTTAAAATGCTGCTTATCCAACTGCCTGATATCTTTAAGTAAGCAGTCTGCAAATATCTATATAATAAGCTTAGCATCTTTAACCGTGCTACCATACAAGCAGAATACTTCCCCAGCTTAATCCTGCACCAAAACCGGCAAGTACAAGCTTCTCTCCCTGTTTTAAGCTTCCATTCCTGTTTAACTCATCAAGCAGAATAGGAATGCTTGCTGATGATGTATTTCCATATTCATTCAGATTGACTGGAAACTTATCTTTATCAGCCTTAAGTCTTTTAGCTACGCTCTCTATAATACGTACATTAGCCTGATGCAATATGAATTTATCAACATCATTAACGTTCATATTATTATTATGTAAAAGTGTTTCTATGGCTGTAGGAACACTCTTTACGGCGAATTTAAACACTTCTTGTCCATCCATATGTATAAAAATGTCTGTGCTGCGTGAATCAGAAAATCTCCTGCCACCTGTTAAAACAGAGGCACCTGTTCCATCATTGTAGATATTGCTGTCAATAATTCCTCTTTCCTGACCAGCAGAGGCACCTGTAACATCTTCTGTGTTGTTATCAACTGCTTTAAGAACCACTGCGCCAGCACCATCTCCGAAAAGTACACACACACTTCTGTCTTTCCAGTTAACTATTTCTGACATCTTTTCTGAACCAATAACAAGTGCATATTTATACGAACCTGCCTTTAACATTGAAGCTGCAATATCCAGGGCTGTAATAAAACCTGAACATGCTGCACTTACATCAAAACACATAGCATTTACTGCTTTAAGCTTTGCCTGTACAAGTGATGCCTGATTAGGAAAAGCATAATCAGGAGTTGACGTTGCAACTATAATCAGACCAATCTTAGAAGCTTCAATACGTGCACCCTCTACTGCATTTCTTGCAGCGTTATATGCCATATCAGCATTATCCATATCTTTTGCTATATGTCTGTTACATATACCAGTTCTTGTCCTTATCCACTCATCACTCGTATCTACCATTTCTGACAGATTATCGTTAGTCAATATATCTGGTGGAACATAGCTTCCTGTTCCTATGATTCTTGTTCTTATCATACTTTTTTGTCCTTATTTATTTGACTTACTAACTGTTTGATTATCTTACTTTGAATTTCAAACAATATTTTTATACTACAATACTTATATATTGTCAATAGTTATTTTGATATTCAAATTATTAAAGTCGGGGGATTTTGACCCCGACGTCATAATATGGCGCAATAAAAAAAGACCTGAAACAGATTATTACATCTGCTTCAGATCCTTTTTAACTTTTAGTTTAACTTCTTTATCCGGCGTGAGCGATTCACATATCTTTCGTACTGCCTTCTGATATGACAGCTTATCTAACTTTAAGCAGTCGGTATCTGTAAGATATTCCCATGTTCTTTTTGGAAATGTAACAAAACATTCCGCAAGAAGCCAGCCTGCTGCCATCTGTGTATAATATCCATAGGTCGAAAAATCCCTGTTTACAAGTGAAAATATATCATCAAGATATAAACCATTGTCACAATTTCTTTCATCTGTGTTTTCTATATCTTTAATAGTAACCTTTTTCATTCTCGGTCTTTTCATGCCATGCATATCAACCTTTAAGTAGTGGTCTAACAACATTATAAGACCTACTCTTGCCCTGTATTCATCACACGATTCTATACATTTCTTTATGTATGGCAGAAACTCGTCCCGAAACATATCCATAACCTTAAATTCCACACAGAAGCTATCGTTGACAGCCCAGTTGTTCACAAGAGGAACGAATGCGTTGAAGTCTTTTAAAGCCTTCTTAAAGTCTTTCTCCTTCGCTGTTCCCATTCCTATTATGTAGCTCCTAAGCAGTGTTTCTTCCTGATAAATATCCGGTTTACTAAGCAGCTGCCGAAAATCCTTATTCTCTTTTATAAGCTGTTTTGCATATTGCTTTAATACCGGTTGTCTTATTCCTATTATATTATCGCAGCCAGGAATAAGTGAGGATGTAAATGCTGCATATTCCCCTTTATCAGTCATCCCCAGAAGTTCATTTCTTATATATTCCAGCATTATTCATAAAGAGGATACTTGTCTGTAAGTTCCTTAACCATAGCCATAGCCTTAGCCTGATTAGCATTAACATCATCAACAAGTAAAGCAATAGCTTCTGCTACTACATCCATATCTGCTGTGTTGAAGCCTCTTGTTGTAACTGCCGCTGTACCAAGTCTGATACCACTTGTTACGAAAGGTGAAGCTGGATCGTTAGGGATAGTGTTCTTGTTGCATGTAATGTTAGCTGCATCAAGAAGCTTTTCTACTTCCTTACCAGTCTTATTCTTGCTTAAAAGGTTAACAAGCATAAGATGATTATCTGTACCACCAGATACAATATCAAAACCTCTGTTCATAAGTCCTGTACAAAGAGCCTGTGCATTATCAACAATGTTCTTAGCATAAGTCTTAAAGCTTGGATCAAGTGCTTCCTTTAAGCATACTGCCTTACCAGCAATAACATGCATAAGTGGACCGCCCTGGATTCCTGGGAATACAGCCTTGTTAAACTTGAACTTCTCAGCTGCTTCTGCTGATGAAAGAATCATACCACCTCTTGGTCCTCTTAATGTCTTATGAGTTGTAGTTGTAACTACATCAGCATAAGGGATAGGGCTTGGATGCTCTCCACCTGCTACAAGACCAGCGATGTGAGCCATATCTACCATAAGATAAGCACCAACTTCGTCAGCTATCTCTCTGAACTTCTTAAAATCAATAACTCTTGCATATGCAGATGCACCAGCAATGATCATCTTTGGCTTACATTCCTTAGCAATTCTTAATACTTCATCATAATCTATAAAGCCTTCGGCTGTAACACCATAAGGAACTATATTAAAATATTTACCAGAAATATTAACTGGTGAACCATGTGAAAGGTGTCCACCACAGTCAAGACTCATACCCATAACAGTATCACCTGGTTCTACCATAGCAAAGAATGCTGCTAGGTTAGCCTGTGCACCTGAATGTGGCTGAACATTGGCATATTCACAACCAAATAACTTCTTAGCTCTCTCAATTGCAAGTGTTTCAACAACATCTACATATTCGCAGCCACCATAATATCTCTTTCCAGGATATCCTTCTGCATACTTGTTAGTAAGAGGGCTTCCCATAGCTGCCATAACAGCTTTACTTACAAGGTTCTCAGAAGCTATAAGTTCAATATGGCTTCTCTGTCTTGCTAACTCATCATCCATAGCTTTAGCTAATTCTGGATCATAGTTCAATACTTCATCAAATGAATACATATTACAACCTCCATTTTCTATAGTTGTAGTTATACAACCTGTATGACTATTAATTGTATAGATTATTTATAAATAAGTCAATGTAATAATTATACATTTTATTATATTTTATGCCTCTGTCGAACGTTTTAAATCCTCTGCAAGAAGATATATGTTATGTAATATATTCTTACAGTTCTTCATACTTTCAACTGTTGTGTCAGATACTCTTAGGCCTTCAGTTGAAGCAGCTGCTACCTCTTCTCCTGTTGCTGATAAATGTGAAATATTATCAGAAATAACAGAAGTTGAATCCAGTATCTTGTTAATGCTCTGCTCAGCAGAATCTATATTGTTCATAAGATTGTCAACTGTTTTTCCTACGTCCTCAAAAGTCACTCTTGTATTATCAATAAGTTCATTCTGCTTATTAACTGACTCAACTGACGCTTTTATGCTCTCATTAGCTTTCTTCGTATCTTCATAAAGATTATTGATTATATCTGTTATGCTTGAAGATGCATTCTTAGTCTGTTCTGAGAGCTGTCTTATCTCTTCTGCTACTACTGCGAAGCCCTTTCCGGCTTCTCCTGCTCTTGCTGCTTCTATTGAAGCATTTAATGCAAGAAGGTTAGTCTGGCTTGAAATCTCTACGATAGAACCAATAAATCCCTGTACATCATCAACCTTTTCTGTAAGACTGTTAATCACATCTACGATTATATTGCTTGCATCATGTACATTCTGTGCCTGTTCCTTAAGTTCAACTACTATAGCCTTACTATCATTAACAGTCTCATCTGTTCTGTGTGAGGCCTCAACCATCTCGCTTATCTCTTTTTCAGCAATATCAGTGTTTTCCTGAATCTCTGCACACATAGTGGCCTGTCTTTGTATGGCTTCTGCTGTGCTTTCTGTGCTTTCTGCTATATCTTTCATTGAATTGTGGTTTATATCTATGCTCTTTTCTAACTCATCAAGCATATCCATAGCCTGTCCGAAATGTCTGGTTATATTATCAGCTACAGCAACCATCTTCTCGTTATTCTCTTTCTGTATAACTGCTGCTTTTTCTATCTTGTTCATATTCTCTGCAAAAAACTGCTTAAGCAGCTTTGTTACACTAAGAGATATACATGTAACAATAACCAATACTAATATAGCAAGAACCCTGCTTGCCATAACCACTCCATTATACATATTATAATCCATAATAAGTCTTATGACATTAGCAGCTATCGAAACACCATCAGCCCACAATATTAGTTTTTCATTAAGATATACCATCGAAGCCATAATCAAAGGAAGTACATATGTCCATACACCATCAGTTGAATTAAGCAGTATAAGAACAACATATCCAAGTGCCATTGATACCGCAATCGTTAATTCACACACTCTGGTCTTCTTCCTTAAAATATAAGCAGCTACTGATACAACAATTACCGCAAGTGCCACAACAAACTGTATTAAAATCTTTCCTTTGTTATGTCCGTCACCCACTCCTAATGCTGCCATCAGTGTCAGCGCAATATAACCAAATACTATGAGAACTGTAAATAAAACAGTCCTGTTTGCCCTTATATACTGATTCTCTGTCATAATTTTTCTCCCGTCTTTTGTTATAGTTTTGCCAAGATTTATAAAAAAAGTATATACCCATCATTATCCAAATGCAATATTTTTGCTAAAAAAAAGCTGATAAAGACATTATTTTTATCCAGATTTCACAAAGTATTGTCTAAAAATATAATTAAAAAAAGCATTTGAAAATATCCATTAAATACTTTCAAATGCTCTTAAAATATTATTCCTGTTCTGACTCTGTAATGCTGATAGATAAGTCTTCAAGCTGTTTTGCATCAACAACATCAGGTGCGTTAGTAAGAAGACATGTTGCATCCTTTACCTTAGGGAAAGCAATAACGTCTCTTATTGAATCTCTCTTTGCCATAAGCATAACAAGTCTGTCAAGACCATATGCAAGTCCTGCGTGTGGTGGTACTCCATACTTGAATGCATCAAGTAAGAAACCAAACTTCTCATTAGCAACTTCATCTGTAAGACCAAGTGCCTTAAACATTCTTGACTGTACATCAGCCTGATGGATTCTTACTGAACCACCACCTATCTCTGTACCATTAAGTACAATATCATAAGCCTTTGCACGTACTGAACCTGGGTCTGACTCAAGCTTATCAAGATCCTCATCCATAGGCATAGTAAATGGATGATGCATGGCTACGAATCTTTCTTCTTCATCTGACCACTCAAACTGTGGGAACTCTGTTACCCAGAGGAACTTATAATCACTCTTGTCAAGAAGTCCCATCTGTCCTGCAAGTTCAACTCTTAATGCACCGAGTACATTCCATACAATCTTGTTTCTGTCAGCTGCAAAAAGTAAAAGATCTCCTGGCTTACCTTCCATAGCCTCAACAAGTGCATTCATCTCATCCTCTGTCATAAACTTAGAAAATGAAGACTTAAGTGAACCATCTTCATGAATAGCTATATAGGCAAGGCCCTTTGCTCCATAACCCTTAGCGAAATCAACAAGTGCATCTATCTTCTTACGAGGCATATTTCCCTGACCTGCAGCGTTAATACCACGTACAGAACCACCATTCTCAATAGCTCCTGTAAACACGCTGAAGCCACAGTTCTTAACTATATCTGTAACATTCTTAAGCTCCATACCAAATCTTAAGTCTGGCTTATCAGAACCGAATCGATCCATAGCCTCCTGCCATGTCATACGCTGGATAGGAAGCTTAACATCAACATCTAACACTTCCTTGAAAAGATAAGCTAAAAGTCTTTCATTAACATCGAGCACATCATCAACATCAACAAATGACAGTTCCATATCAATCTGTGTAAACTCTGGCTGTCTGTCAGCTCTTAAGTCCTCATCCCTGAAGCATCTTGCTATCTGCATATATCTGTCATAGCCAGAACACATAAGCATCTGCTTAAAAAGCTGTGGTGACTGTGGCAGAGCATAGAACTTACCTGGATGAATACGGCTTGGTACAAGGTAATCTCTTGCTCCCTCCGGAGTTGACTTAGTAAGCATAGGTGTTTCGATTTCAAGGAAGCCTTCCTTTGCAAGAAATGCTCTTGTCAGAGTTGCCACCTTACTTCTCATGATAATATTAGACTGTATATCAGGTCTTCTTAAATCAAGACATCTATACTTAAGTCTGATATCCTCCTTAGTATTTATATTATCCTCGATAGGAAATGGGGGTGTTTCTGACTCTGAAAGGATTCTTAAAGATTCTGCTGCTATCTCAATATCACCAGTCTTAAGATTCTCATTAACTGCACCGCTTCTTTTAACAACCTTACCAACTACTGCTATAACGAATTCGTTTCTTAATGTATAAGCTTTATCAAAGCCTTCCTTACCAACTATATTCTCATCAAAAAGTATCTGTAGGATGCCGCTTCTATCTCTTAAATCAACGAATATAAGCGAACCAAGATTACGTCTCTTAGCCACCCAACCCATAACTGTAACTGTGCTTCCTATGTCAGCACCTGACACCTCTGTGCATCTGTGTGTTCTTTTTAAGCCAACCATTGACTCTGCCATTGTTAATTACCTCATTCCTGTAAATATTTGATTAAAACAAACTCTGATAAATAAACCATATGGATGCCATATAATCAGATCATTCTAAATATCAAGTATATCACTTATATCCAGGTCATCAATATCAATTCTGCTGTTTTTTATAAGTTCAAGCGTTGATTCCTCATGAATAAGTCTCTGAAATAATATAAAGACCTTCATATCAAGATTCTTCACCTCATCAATCATAATAGAAACAGCTGTATCTATATCAAATGCTTTTCTATAAGGTCTGTCTGATATAAGAGCTGCGAATTCATCTGTAACCTTAAGAATCCTTGCTCCCATCGGTATATCCTCACCCACAAGTCCATCAGGATATCCGCTTCCATCGTAGCACTCATGGTGTAAAAGTACAACCTCCATAATATTATCTGAATAATCATACTTTTTCAATACATCATAGCTGATTTTTGAATGCATGCCCATATACTTTTTTTCCTCTTCTGGAAGACCATTGTTCGTTCTTCCATAAAGATACTCTGAAAGCTTAAGTTTTCCAATATCATGCACCATAGCTGCCACTTTTAGTTCGTATGCCTCAGCTTCTGACATACCATACTCCTTAGCCAGGGCATATGTCAGATTAGCAACAAGCACTCCATGCTTAATACCACTTTTGAAATCATTGACTACGTAGTCAATAAGTTCATTATTCATCTCTTTTTTCATATTAAACTTAACCAATATATACTTTTATTCCAGACAAAGAATTTAAACAATATATTTGTCTGAACAATATTTAATTATATTTTTCCAGGTCAGAATTGTCAATCTCATAATAAGCTATTTTCATGCTTTTGTACCTACGCTGATATACTCTTACCTGTATATAACTGGTAATATCTTCCTTTTTCCTCCATCAGCTGTTCATGTGTTCCTCTTTCTATTATTCTGCCCTGTTCCATAACCATGATACAGTCTGCGTTACGAACTGTAGAAAGTCTGTGTGCTATAACAAAAGAGGTTCTTCCTGACATAAGCGCATCCATTCCCTTCTGTACAAGTTTTTCAGTTCTTGTATCAATAGAAGATGTTGCCTCATCAAGAATAAGTACCGGTGGGTCAGCTACTGCAGCACGTGCTATGGCTAAAAGCTGTCTTTGTCCCTGGCTTAGGTTAGCACCACCACTATGAAGCACTGTGTTATAGCCTTCAGGCAGACGTCTTATGAAGCCATCTGCATTGGCAAGTCTTGCTGCTGCTATACACTCCTCATCAGTTGCATCCAGACGGCCATAACGGATATTTTCCATAATAGTTTCTGTGAACAGATTCGTATCCTGAAGCACTATACCAAGGCTTCGTCTTAAATCATCCTTTTTAATATGATTAATATTGATACCATCATATCTTATCTTACCATCCTGTATATCATAGAATCTGTTAATAAGATTCGTAATCGTAGTTTTACCAGCACCTGTGCTTCCTACAAATGCTATCTTCTGACCTGGAGTTGCATACATTCTGATATCATGAAGCACCATCTTGTCAGGATTATATCCAAAGTCTACACCATCAAAGGTAACATCACCTTCAAGTCTTCTGTATTCTACTGGCTTGCCATCCATAGCTGGTCTTTTCCATGCCCACATCATAGTATTTTCCTTAGTTTCTGTAAGCTCTTTATCTGCATTATACTTTACATTTACAAGTTCAACGCGGCCTTCGTCTGTTTCAGGCTTCTCATCATATAACTCAAATACACGTCCGGCACCAGCCATAGCCATAACTATACTGCTTACCTGCTGGCTTATCTGTGTTACAGGCTGTGTAAAGCTCTTGTTAAGACTTAAAAATGCTACAAGAGTACCTATAGTCAGTCCCGAAAAATCACTGAGTGCTAATATACCACCAGCAATAGCACATAAAACATAGCTTATGTTGCCGATATTACCATTAACAGGCATAGTAATGTTAGCAATCTTATTGGCGTTATTAGCGCTTGCACGGAGTGCATCATTAATCTTTCTGAACTGCTCTATACTTTCCTCTTCATGACAGAACACCTTTACAACCTTCTGTCCTTCCATCATTTCCTCAATATAAGCATTAACCTTACCAATATCCTTCTGCTGTTCAACGAAATATTTTCCGGAAAGTTCACTTAATCTGGATGTTACATACAACATAATAATAACCATTATGACAGATACTATAGTAAGTGGAATATCAAGCACTATCATACTTACAAATGTAGAAACAAGCGTTATGCATGAGTTGATAACCTGCGGTATACTCTGGCTTATAAGCTGTCTTAATGTATCGATATCGTTAGTATATACTGACATAATATCACCATGCGCATGTGTATCAAAATATCTTATAGGAAGTGATTCCATGTTAGTAAAAAGCTCAAATCTTAACTTTTTTAAAGTACCCTGCCCAACATTTACCATAATCCTGTTGTATATATATGAACATAACACACCAACAAGAAGTACTGCTGAAAGCTTTATAATAGCAGCTGCAAGTGGAGCATAATCATGCACTGCTGACTGTGTGAGTGGAATAATATAGTTATCAACCAGCTTCTGGATGAAAAGAGTAGCTATAAGTGTTGTAAGTGATGAAACTATAATACATGCCACAACAGCTATACATGAAAACTTATAATTCTTTAAAACATATCCTAATAATCTTTTCATAACATGAAGTGCATTCTTTCCTTCACTATCTTTTCTTTTATGCTTTTCATTACCCGGCTTTATGTCTGATTTATTCAATATTTTATCAGAATTTTCAACATTTTTACTCATTATCTTCTCCTCCCTTCTGCTCATCAAAATCACCGCCGCCCTGTGTCTGGACTTCATATATCTCACGATATACCTTGTTATTTTCTATAAGCTTCTCATGTGTATCAAAGCCACTGATTTCTCCGTTATCAAGCACAAGTATTCTGTCTGCATCCTGGATACTTGAAATTCTCTGGGATACTATAAGCTTAGTTGTTCCTGGAATCTTAGTTGCAAATGCCTGCTTTATCTTGGCATCTGTTGCTGTATCCACCGCACTTGTTGAATCATCAAGGATAAGAACCTTAGGATGCTTAAGAAGAGCTCTTGCTATACATAATCTTTGTCTCTGGCCACCAGAAACGTTGGTTCCCCCCTGTTCTATCCATGTATCATACTTATCTGGCATACGCTCTATGAATTCATCTGCACATGCCTGCTTACATGCTTCTATACACTCTTCCTTTGTTGCGTTATCATCGCCCCATCTTAAGTTATCAAGGATAGTTCCTGAGAATAACACATTTTTCTGAAGAACAACTGATACCTCATCTCGAAGAGTTTCTATATCATATTCTCTTACATCAACTCCACCAACACATACACTTCCGTCCTTAACATCATAAAGGCGGCTTATAAGATTAACAAAGCTTGACTTACCACAGCCAGTTCCACCGATGATACCAATAGTCTCTCCTGACTGGATGTGTATATCTATATCATGAAGTGTATCTGTTTCACTGTCTTTTTTATATACAAAATCTACATGATTAAAATCTATTCTACCATCAGAAACTTCCATAACTGGGGCTTTGGGATTAGTTATATCTGCCTTTTCGTTAAGAACCTCTGCTATACGTTTTGCACTTGCAGCACTCATAGACACCATAACAAATACCATGGAAAGCATCATAAGTGCCATCATCATGCTCATAACATACGAAAACATTGATGTAAGATTACCTGTTGTCATAGTTCCATCTGCTATAAAATGTGCCGCAAACCATGAAAGAGCAATAATACTTGCATATATGACAAACATCATAACCGGGTTGTTAAAGGCAAGCCATGATTCTGCCTTTACAAATGTATTATAAAGACCTGTAGCTGCCCTTTTGAACTTATCATTCTCATAATCTTCCCTTACAAATGCCTTAACTACACGTATGCCAGAAATATTTTCCTGTACGCTCGCATTAAGATTATCATACTTTGCAAAACCTTCTGTGAATATAGGTGTTACCTTATATATAATAAAGAAAAGCACGAAGCCAAGAAGTATAAGTGCCACTAAAAATATAGTACTCATAGTCGGGTTAATGATAAAACACATAACCATACTGCATATCATCATAAGCGGTGCCCTGACTGCTATTCTAAGAAGCATCTGGTATGCATTCTGCACATTAGTAACATCTGTAGTCATACGTGTGATAAGACCTGCTGTACTATACTTATCAATATTAGAAAATGCGAAATTCTGTATATTGGTATATATTCCTTCTCTTAAGTTGCAGGCAAAGCCAGTTGATGCGCTGGCTGCATACTTTCCTGCCTGAACACCACAAAACAGACTGACAAAGGCAAGTACTATCATAACTCCTCCGTATATATATACGTTTTTCATATTGCCTGCCTGAATACCCTTATCTATAATGCTTGCTGTAACAAATGGTATAAGAATCTCCATAAGTACTTCAAATATAATATAGAAAGGAGCTTTAACTGAATCCTTCTTATACTGGCCTATATAAGCCGATAATGTTTTTATCATACATCAAACCTCATTTCTGCGCATATTATCATATATCTTTTGTAATAAGCGCCATAATTCTTCTTTTTCATCATCATCAAGACTGGATAAAAACCATTCTTCCTTCTTTACCATGTTCGCCCATGCATGCTTACATACACCACGTCCCTTGTCTGTAAGCTTTACATGCTTTACTCTTTTATCATCTGGTTCGTAAAAGCTTTCAATCATAGCCTTCTTTTCAAGTCTTGCAACTATTCCGGCTACTGTCGCCTGTGCCACACCAAAATGCTTCTCAAGTTCTTTAAGAGTTATGCTTTCGTTCTTAGTTTCACTGATGATTATAAGCATTTTTATCTGTGATGCTGTCATATCATCGCTCTTAAGTTCCTTGTTTGCACATGTTCCCAATATGTCATTAAGGCGTTTTATAAGCTCTCCACAATGAAGTTTATCTCTTACCACTTGCAACATCCTTTCTTAAATTAGCATATCAAATGAGAATATCAAAAAAGCTGCAGTCATTCTGCAGCTAAAGAACTATATTATAATACGCTATTGATAGCACGCTGTCAATAGTGTGCTGTTGAATATTACTTCTTTTTTACCAAACATCTTTTCTTAAAAAATGATATTCCATAACACATTATGTCATCATAGTCATCTTCATATTCTTTTGCATACATACGCTCATCTATCTGTTCCAATGCAATATCACATTCGCTTTCCAATTTATCTAAAGCTCTTGTATACTTAGCTTCAAAAACAGCCACACGTGCATTAACAGTGTCATACACAACAACATCACTTCTTCCCTCACCGTGTTCCTTGTTGGAATCAAGCATACTCATCGCTAATATAAATATATAAAGGATTATTTGTATATACAAAATAAAATTCAATGTAATAAAATTAAGTCTGCATTATTATACGGTTATAATATATTGCTCCTTAAGGTCGTTTAACATATTATGTTGAATACATCCCTCTTTCTGAAGTCTGCCAACCACAATTCCCGGAGCAATTCCTATACTTTTTGCAAAATCAATTACACTTGATGCACTAAAAATCCCTATATCCTTAAATTGCTCAAAGTTTTCTGTCGGAATAAGCTTATCTCTTGACCAATTGTCTGCATTTTTCTCGTCTTGATCAGTAGTTCCGCCTATCTGTCCAATATGCCCTAACACAATATGTGCTAATTCGTGAAAAAGACTAAACCAGAATTTATCCGCATCTTTTCCTCTTGCAGTCAAGCCTACTACTATCTTATTTCCATCTACAAATTATGCTCCTTGAAGATGCCATCTCTGGAGTCAGCTTAACTTCACCATTTATGAGCTTACTAATATGCTTCTCTGACATATCCATTCTTGCTGCAAACTCTTTCTGACTCATTCCTCTGTCATTAAGCTGTTCCTTAATTGTCGCTCCTGGTGGCGTTGCAATATAACTGCGACTTCTCACCATAGTGCTACCTCCTATTCATATCTTTCCTTATTTAATGATAATCAACAATTTCCATAATATATACTATCTGAATCTCAGTACCTTGTTTTTCAAAGACTAATCTATATGGATGCACTAAATCTACCGCGTATTGACCTTTTCTATTATTAATAAGCGGATGACATCTACCGATATGACATTGAATCATCATCTCAACTGTATCCGCAGAACTAATTTTATCTATACGCATATGGATTTTTTCTGCCATTTCATTCCCATATGTTCTATCGGCAACTTTGGCATCCGTACAGACCATTTCAATTTTTTATTCTTGTACGTTATATCCACCTCATCACATCTTTCTTAATTTACCTTTGAGGTGAATTTATATTATCACAAGAGGAATATTTCGTTAAAATCATAATTTATCTTAACGGTAAATTATGATTATATATAATATCACTTGCTAAAGTATTTACTTGTTTTAGTTTATAATCATTATTAAATAACTTATGTTCTGAACAACTGTGAACCTATTGTCGAATCCCCTCTAGTATGTGCTTTCAAATTGAAAATCAAAGAATGAAACATAGGTATTAATATTTTAACTGTACTTACTTTTACAGTGTGTTTCCTGTTTTTTTCTCAAAATATTTATAACCTAACTCTTAAAAAACCTGTATATGACAGATAATAATAAACTTTCACATTTTTTGTTACATTATCCTCAGCTTCTATATTTTATCTGAATCTAAAAAAGCTCCTTCACACACATATGAATGAAATACTCTTCCTCTAATAGTATATATGTCATTTACATTTACATTTCTTTTCTTTCCCTTATAATGAATAAATCTAATTATTCCGTTTTTATAATCCAGCTCATACTTCCAACATAAATATAAAACAATTTCTTCTTTAGTCGGTAAAATTGCATCTAATATATTATAAATTATCATAAAAACAAAACAAATAAAATTAACTATTGTACTTCTATCATCTTGCTGTGAAACCATATAAATCATATCTATAGTTATTGAAAAATACACTCCCATAACTAATACCAAGATATAACTCACTGAATAACTAACTCTTTCTATAAACTTTTTATCCTTACATAATTTTGAGAAAATAAAACTGTTTACAGTAATACAACTAAGCCATACTATCCAAGTATTTTTTTCCAGCATTATATTTAAAAATCTTTCACCCTGTGCACTATAATTAAATACATTATATAAAGTTGTTATAGCTAATATAATTAAAATTAAATTTATTGCAATTTTAATTTTCCCTTCTCTAGTAATAGACAGCATCATTCCATATAAAAAACTGATAATAGTAAAACAAGCCATTATCCTATTGTAAAAACCAATAATAATTGCAAATACTAATATAGCTACTATTTCTTTTGCTATACCATTAGGCAATATATCTTTTAAAGTCATTATTTCTTTACTTATAAAATCATATATTATTTTCACTTTTCCATTCAGTATTTTTTTCATTCTTTTACCCTTATTAATCTGACATTATTAGTTTTAATCTATGAATAATGTACTCTCAACAATTTTCTAAAATTATTCAATTAACTTTATCCAATATAAACAAGAAAATTATTTTAGTGTTTTTACCATCAATATCCAAAATATCCTATATTTTTTAATGTATCAACTCCCATATCAAGCATAGTTGGTAATTTATTTATAATATTTACTTCATAGTTTTTTGTTGAAATAAGTGTATAATATATAGGAGTATTCTTATCTTTAACCAAATTTACTATATTCTTCGCCCAAACTGATTTATGTCCTATAATAATGCCTGTTAATTTTATATTATCAAGAAACTGTTTATTTTCTTTTGTAATCAATCTATATTCTTCTTCATAACTCCAATTTTTGCTTTTAAAAACAAGGCTTTTCTCAATTGCTTTATAAAACTCATCATCACTAGGCTCATACAATGTATCGAATTGATGATCTAAATATGATACTTTATGTATATTGTTTAAATTTATATCTAATTCAAATTCAAAACATACCCCTGCATAATTATTGGCATAATGTGCCCACATTAAGGGACTACGTGCATTAGCAGATAAAGATAATATCCGATATTGATTTATCTTTTCTTCAACAAAAGGGTGAAGCATCCCCAATGATGCATATATTCCAGAGCCGCTTATTCCTAATTCTATCGGCACAGCCATCCCCTCCAATGAATCATTTAATATTTCCCTTGGAGTCATAAATAAACGATTATTTAATATAATATCTTTACAATACTCTACCTGTTTTAATTCTCCTTCATTTAAGTTATCTTTTTTATATGGTAATGCTTTATATTTATAAAGTTTCATATATATCAATACACTCCTCATATAATCAAGTATTTTTTGAAAACCAAGACTTTCTGTCTTCATTAACTCTATGAACAAGACATAATTCCTTTTATATCAATTGTTCCACCCCATTTTATATTTCTTGCTTCCAGTGATTGTACAATAAATGGAGAATGTGTTGAAATAATAAACTGACAATTAGAAAATTACAGATTTATATCCTCCAACTTGCTAAATCAAGCTATTGGGTCTGAATCAAATTCTTCTTTTGGTAATCATCTAAAACACTATTTATTGAATCTAAAAACGGAACAAAGTTAGAAAAATCTATTTTCTGATAATTTTTCATCACATAATCTGCAAATATAGCTTTTCCATAATACTTATCATTCTCTGATTTGCTATTACGTGAAAAACTCTTCCCTCCAATCAATGTATTCAATGTACTTTCTGAAAATAAATCTTCTATTTCACATTCATCTTTTCCATTAACAATTGGATTCGTTACCAAATATAAATTCCCCAATATATTAATCCAATTTTTTATATTAACATCTTGAATTTTTGCATCTTTTTTTAATTTTTTTAAAGGTTTATCTGTCTTTTGTTCATTATCAAATATCAATAGAACCGGATTTCGACCATCTTTTTCACTTTTGTCTTTAAAATAATTATAATAATTTGCAAATCCTTTTTGACCTGTATACATATTTAATACATTTTTTATGGTATCTGCACAATCCTGATTAATATTAAAAAAATACTCTAATCTCTTACTTCTTTTTAAAAAAGACACTTTAAATTCAAATCCATTTTTAGTCTTTGAAATCAAGTTAGGATAACTATCATACATTTTCTTCAATGCAGATTTCAAATAAAGTATATCTGTCTTTCCCTCTGTTACAATCAATGGCTTCTCATTATTAAAAAAATATCTATAATATAAAAATTTTTGATAGTTCTTTTCTCTGCTATTTAAATGCCAGCAATCTTTCTTTTCACCCTTTTTTTTATTATTATAAAAATCCAATTGATTGATATACGCAAACCTACCTTCAAGCTGTTTTATACTTCCCTCTTCATCTCCAATATAAAAGCTGCCTTTTCGATACAAATTTTCAGCCATTGCTCTAGTTTTCTTACAATAATCTCTATTTACATTAATAATTTTATTAACAACCAGACCTGTAACTTCTTGACGTGAATCTTTATAAATCAGTCTAGTTTTTTTATCATTTATATATAATCCAAATTTATCTAATTCATTGGCTATTTCTTCTAAAATACCATCATAATTATCCACAATACATCTATCATTAGTCGAAAAAGTCATATCATCTGCATATCTTGTATAATTCATTCTATACTTCTTGACTAAATTTAATATTCTAATATCTAAAATATTACATATTAAATTTGAAACAATTGGTGACGTCGGAGCCCCCTGTGGTAAAACACCTTTATAACACACTAGCTGTGCCATAACTGTTGCCATATCCAAGGGCAAATTAAACTCTATATTTTTATTAAAAAAGCCTCTAACTCTACCAAAATGAATACTGTCAAAAAAATCCTTTATATCTATATTCAAAATATACTTATTATTTCTATGGACAGCAGCATTAGTTATAATACTTTTATTTTTTTCAAATCCGTGAGATATCTTATTATCAATATTTTTTTCTTTTAAAAAAGCCTTATGATGCGACTCTAGTAAATATCCTAGTTTTCTTTGAATATCCTTCAAATCCTCATTTGGTGCACTTATCACTCTCACACCATTGTTCTTCTTTTTTATATCAAAAGACGTATAACAATTATCAATTTTTTTAACATATAATAAATACGTCAATTTTGACAATGGTATATTTAATAGAAAAGCTAATTGCTCTCTACTCTCTATGTCACTAATTACCATATCTAATTTTCTCCTAAAAATGTGTGGTTACTCATTATGCTAAAACTAAGTCTCCATAAAGAGATATAAAAAATATAATAAATTGCGAGTGTTCCCACCATTTTAATCAATGCCTTCGATACGCAGGCCCAAAATCTAACCACACATTATATACTAGTTTAGATGTATTTATTTGAAAAGTCAATTTCTATTTTAAATATGATTTTACATTTAACGTACCAACTATTCACAAAAAATACCACCTGTTCACTTGTAAATACTAATATACAATGCCGCTCAAGCGGCATGAAGATACTTTAATGGCTTGAGATAAACAACATATCAAAAGACCAGTATTACTACTGGCAGAAAAAGCTTAAAGAAACATGTATTGATACTTTTGAAAAACAGGCAGCTACATTTGTAGAACTTCCTGTAACTAAAGAAGTCCCGGCATCAACAGAATTAACTGTTACACATACTATATGTGAAAACAAAAATGATGGCTGTTCTTTTAAAGATAATACAATAGCTGCTGTAATAAAAACCAATGGAGTTACATTTGAAATCACTAATACTGCTACACCTGATTTTATAAAAAATTTTATAGAGGCATTTAACCATGCTTAATGATGCAGCCGGTTTTAAACGCACATTTATAGCAGCCGGCTACACAGATTTACGGAGATGAATAGACGGACTTGCAGGAATCGTACAGTATCAGTTTGAACTTGATCCACACGATAAAGATACAATCTTTTTATTCTGCGGAAGAAAGAATGACAGGATAAAAGCACTTCTATGGGAAGGTGATGGATTTCTGCTTATGTATAAAAGGGTTGAAGAAGGCAGTTTCAAATGGCCAAGAAATGTAACAGAAGCATTGGAGATAAATGATCTTCATATGAAGCTTTATGGATTTCATGTAATCTAGGCAGATGAGACTCCTGTGCTTGTAAACAAAGACGGCAGACCAGCCGGTTCCAAGAGCTTTATGTGGGTATACCGTTCAGGCTATATGTATTCAGATGAGCAGATAGTCCTGTATGAATACCAGCGGACAAGAAATGCTTCACATCCAAGGCAGTTTCTTAAAGATTATTCCGGTGTATGTGTAACCGATGGTTATCAGGTATACCATACAGTAGAAAAGGAACTGGAAGATCTTAAGATAGCCGGATGCTGGGTTCACTGCAGAAGGAAATTTGATGAAGCATTAAAAGCAGTTCCCAAAGCTGCCCAGAAAGAAAGCCTTTCATATCTTATAATAAAGCAGATACAGGCAATCTACCGGGAAGAGGATAAGCTTAAAGAACTTGGATCAGAAGACAGACTTAAGCAGCGTCAGGTGTTATTAAAGCCATTGGTAGATGCTTTATTTGTGTATCTTAAATCAAATGAAAGAAAAGCTGGAACGACTAAACTTAAACAGGCTGTAACTTATGCGCTCAATCAGGAAAAATATCTCAGGGTATTTCTTGAAGATGGCGAAGTACCAATGGATAACAACGCTTCGGAACGAGCAATTAGGGGATTCTGTATAGGCAAGAAGAACTGGGAAATGATAGACACAATAAATGGAGCAACATCATCAGCAATAATATACAGCATTGCAGAAACAGCTAAAGCTAATAACTTAAAGCCATATGAGTACTTTGAATATCTTCTGACAGAGATACCAGCACATATGGATGATACAGACCGCTCATTTCTGGAAGATATTCTCCCATGGTCACCAAAGTTGCCAAAATACATCAGAAAACAAAAAGACCGCTAAACTGCGGTCTTTCAAAAGTCAAGGTACATCTGATGGTGCGTTTACTCATCAACTAACTACATCTCTATGATAATCCCAATTATTCATTATGTAAATAAAAATTGTACCACAAGATAATCCCATCATCTTGCAGCACAATTCTAGCACGACACTATATTACAATATATTATTCATTCAATATCAAAAAATATTATCTTACTCTTTGTCCTCATTTCTTTTTTTATCTTTTAAAAATTCTCCATAACTTGCCACTTTAACCAGCGAAAAAATTATTATTATGCATGTAACGACTATTATAGTAATTATTACCCCAATCATCAGTATAGTATTCCTTGTCTCTATATTTTATCTTTTACTAATTTCTTAATAACATTATATATTATTATTTTAAACCAGAACAAAATACAATAATTTAAATAAAAATTTTAAATAAAATTATTTTCTAAAAAGATTTATTACCTTTTTAAACCTTCTTTTCCATTTTTTTAATTTAAAAATCCTATCATATTTACTTAACACTTTACTAAATGGTTTATAAGAAAGCTCTCGTAAAAATTTTTCGCTTTCCGATGGTATTTCTACTGATGAATTAAAACATACATTTTTTTCAAATATTTCAGAAAAATTCCTTTTATATGATATTACGTTATTTTCTATCCTATTAAATAATGCTTTTCCCTTTTCATTATTTATTAGTACTAAAGATGTACCTTTATCATCATCTAACTTACTTTCAATTCCCCAAAAATCAGCTAATGTAATATCTGATTGACGTGGAATACCCTTAAAATCACAATCACCACAACTTGGTCTTATATATAAATTGGATGTAAGATATCCATACATAAATAAATTTTCTTTTCCATCTTTTATTTTAAAATTACCATTTTTAAAATCCAATCGTGTTCTTTTTGGAGATGTTTTCCATCCACCTTCCTTATATTTAAACCATACTTTAACTACTTTACTATTATTTGAATTTTCTATTTCATTAAGCCAAGCTTTAAAAGCTTTCGGAGAATTAACGCCTCTACAAATAAAATCAATTGTAATCAGCTTTTCAAAAGATTTGTGTCCTAAATAACTATTTAATGCAGCTACTTGACATGGTGTTCCACAAAATGCAACATACCTGTTTTCATTCAACATTTTTTTAACTATCTGATATATATTGCCACTTCTACTTTGAATATATTTTGACTGTCTTATTTTTTCAATTCCAATAAGATTCTCCACCAAAACATGTTCAACAAGGTTATCCTCATTATATTGTGCTCCAACTACACAGCCACCCATCCTTATTATTTCATTTGCAAGTTCTGAGAATAATCCACCTGAAGTACTATTATATCTAATATCTTTATCTTTTGACCAAGCTGCATATGTTTCTGGCTCCAAATAATTATTAGTCTTTATCAATCTTTCATCACATTTAATTTTGCATAAATTACATTCTATACATGCTTCATTTATATCAGGATAATAAAATCCCATATCATCACTTACCATTTTAATGGCATTATGATTACATACATTCGCACATAATTCACAACCAGTACATTTATCTTTTGAAATAATTTCACTTATCATTTTAAGACCTCTTTATTTTTTTTATTTTATTTATGTAACTTAAAATATTATTTCTAAATATAAATATTATAATAAAAATTATAAACGTACATATTAATCTTAATATATTATACTTATATAATAAACTTGAGCATATAGTCATACAAACTCCTATAACAGAAAATATAAGTATACCTTTAACATCGAATATATCTGTGTTACCAATATTTTTCTTGATTGTAATATGACTAAAAAACAGATGTGATAAACTATATATAATATAGCAGATTAAAGTTGTATACGCAGCAGCATAATAACCATATATAGGTATAAATATAGCATTCAAAATAACATTAGATATTGCAGCTAATATAGAACCTATTGATACAAACTTTTTTTCCTCATAAAAAAATTCTACATTAGCAAAGATATTATACATGAATGTAAAAAAAGTACTCATTGCAACTGGAGGAATAACATATACCGCCTCTCCATACTCTTTCGATGCTATTATTTTTAATAATTCTGGTGCAAAAATAATTAACATCAAGATAACAAATAACATAACTAAACATAATATATTAGTTACTTTTCTTATATCTTTTGTTTTTCTTTCTTCTAATTTACCATACATCCATGGTGTCATAGATGCATTTATAGCTTGTATTATTATATTAATTAATATTGCAATATTATACGCTACGCTATAAAAGGCTACTGCTGAGGCATTTTCAAAATAACCAATCATTACACGATCACCTTGATTTAATATAATGCCTGATAAATAATGAGGTAATAATGGCAGATTAAATGATATTGCATACTTCCAATATTCTTTATTATATAAAGTTTTTCCCCTCTTATATTGTAATAATGCTATTACTATGCAGAAAAAACTATCTACCAACACTAAAGATGCAATTCTAGCTAAGGATTTATCAGTTGATATAATAACAAAAATGACACCAATTACTGAACCTAATATTGTTTGGGCTAATGTAATTGTAACAACCATTTTATATTTATACTCAAATCTATTTCTTACTAGCCAAAATTCCATTGATGGTGACACAAGTAATTTCAAAAACATTAAACTAACTAATAATGTTGTCATATCTATAAATTCGTTTATATTTCTATGAAATAACAAATAAACAATATAAACAATTATTGTGAGTAACATTGTGAGTCCTTGCATTGAAGATGTATATTCATCCCTATGATCTTTATACTTTATCATCGCATTATTATAAACACCATAATACAAATTTAATGATGTAAAAATTATCATTATACTATACCAAGATATAAATGTACTATATTGCCCATATTGTTCTGTGGTCATTATTCTTGTAAATATAGGAATTGTTATTAAAGAAATTCCTTTTTGCAAAATACTGCACACTACAAACCAAATTGATGCTTTAGCTGGTATAGGAATCTTATTATATTTTTCTTTTAATAAAACAAACAAATTATGTTTCACCCTTAAAACTCCCATTTAACACTATTTTTTATAACTTTGGCTGGTACTCCACCTGCTAAACAATCAGACGGAATATCATTTGTAACAACAGAACCCGCAGCAATAACAGCACCATCTCCTATATGCACATTTTTAAGAATTATAACTCCTGCACCTATCCATACATTTTTCCCTATGACTATTCCTGTATTCTCTTTTACTTCATCTGATACTATTTTATGAAAATCGTCATCCCATATCTGTACATTTCTAGAAATTATCGTATTGTCACCAATTGTAACAGAATTCCTGCATCTTATTTGACCGTATGCATTTAATGAAGTATTATTTAAAGATAAACAACCACCTTCAAATATACATATATCACAACCATATCCAAAATTACATACACCATTTACTATTAATTTTGAATTTTGTGCTGCTTTAAAATACATATTCATTTTTCCATGCTTAAATCTCATAGAATTTAATTCTAATCTTCCATTACCTTCAGCCACAAAGTTATTGGAAATACTTATGTTTGTTCCTTTTAATGGTCTAAAATCCACTTTATTATTTTCAATTAGATAATTTAATCTTATATATTTAAATATATCTAATTGTATAATTTTATTTATATCCATCAGATTTTACCTCTATAATATCTCAATCTGTTAAATACTTTTTTCAAAAATGTACATTTAGACTTCTGATATAATAAATACATACATTTACTCCATATATCAGCTTTATGTATATAACTACTTTTTGTTTCTTTCTCATATTTTTCGATTATAGTATTCACTGAATAATCCCACACTGAATCTATCTTTGATAAGTCTTCTGAATTTTTCAAATTATTTATTGTATCTCTTAATCCGCTTTCAACAGTATAGGTTGTCTTAAATTGTGGAACAGCAGAACATATTTTTTTATTATCAAATACGTGATTTAATGATTTATCATACAATAATTCATCTCGTTCTGAAGGAAAATATACTGCAAGCTTTTCAACTGGAATATTTATTACTATTGCTTTTTTATTTAAAATTTTTTCTATAATTGCTAATATATCATTCCAAGTTACAACACAATCCCCTGTTATATGAAAATCCTCATTAAACGCTTTTTCATTTAACAATAACCCTTCTAATGCTACTGCAAAATCTCTTGTATGTGTAAGTGTTAATTTATTATTACCATCACCACACATTATTATTGGTTTATCTGATTCAATTCGATTTATAAGTGAATAATATCTAATTTTTGTTATAACTGGGAATGGTATTCTTCTATTATCATATGTAATATATGGTCTTACAATGGTATAATAAAAACTATATTTAGATGAATTCTCTCTTAAATATATTTCACATTCTTTTTTTGTTCTAGAATATTCCCAATTATCATTTCCTAATTCTGTTTTTTCTGTAATAATCTCATCTGTTGGTTTATATGCTGTTGCTGATGATATAAATATGAATTGTTTACATTTATTATTATAAATTGCTAATCTTTCTTTCATTTGATTAACGTTGTATAATATAAAATCAAGAATAACATCAAACTCTTTACCATCCAATGCACTCTCTAATGATTTAGCGTCATTTGCATTTCCTATTATGTAATTTAATCTCTTATCACTAAGGTTATTTCTATTACCTCTATTCAATAAATAAACATCATGATTTTGTGCTAAAAAATATTTAGTTGCATCGTAGCTTATTGTACCCGTTCCACCAATCATTAATATTTTCATATATAACTCCTAACGTATTTTATTATAAATTATTTCGTAGCCATTCTAATGATTTAATTTTCTCTTCTTCTATTTTCTTTAATACGCTCGAATAATCTATAGGTTTATTTAAAATCTCTTGAATATTCCTACTTGATATATTGTCAACAATTCTATCGTCTAAACCTACTAAAGAAAGTATATCTGTTAATCTTGAATTCATTGCTTTTTTTTCTTTATCCAAGTTTCTCTTTAATACTACAAATCTTTTTTCAAACAAAATTGAAAATACTACACAATGAAAAGAATCCGTTATAACAAAATCTGAATATTTTATATAACCTAAAAATTCTTTTGGAGAAATATCTATTTTCTGTATATCTCCAAATTTAAAATCCAACTCATTGTAATCTCCTATAAATGGAATTGTTATTAACTTTTCTTTCATTAAATTAGAGGCATCTTGACTTATAATTCTACTTTGATTGCTATTGCCCAAAATATATGCAAGCATATATTTTTCTTCTACTGGTTTTTTTACTATTTTCATCCACTCATCTGGTTCTATTAATAAAACTGGATCAAGAACAATCTGTATATTTTTATGTATCTTATTACTTATCAGTTTTTTTGCATTAGCTTCTCTAACTGAAATTGCATCTAAATTATTAATTCTCTTAACAGCTTGCTCTTCAAATTGTTTTGGTAATACATCTGCACCAAAACTTGCAGCATATGAAATTTTTCTTTTATTAGTAAATTCTAAATAGTAATTCCATTTATGTGGTACAGGTCTAATTCCTCCTGAATATGGTGTCCATACTTGATCACTTCCACATACAAATTCATCAAATATATCATTTAACTCATTAATTTCTTCTGCTTTATATATTTTTTTTGTATGTGGTATTAGGTTTTGAAATTCCAAAAAAGCTTTTGATTGTCTTTGTTTTATATAAAATAATTTTTCATTAATTTTTCTATCATAAAGCTTTTTCTTTATCAGATTAAATACTCCAAACTTTAATTTAAATACTAATTTAACTTTATCCTTAAAAGATAATTTTTCTGTTACTCTGTTGTCTAAACATATCTGTTCGCAATCATACCCTAAGTTTTCAATAGTTCTTTGTAATGCATATGCCTGTAACATTCCACCATGATTTATATTGCCATTATAAAAAGTTATAATTCCTATTTTCATTTATTTTCCTCATTTAATATTTCCAAATAAACCTCATATATTTCTTTTGCATTTCTTGTTGAAGAAAATTTAATTGCTGATTTTTTACCATTTTTTGATAAATATCTTAATAATTCTCTATCATTATAAATTCGTTCTATACATCTGGATAATTCATGAATATTTTGATAATCATATATAAGTCCATCTTTATTATCTTCAATTAGTTCAGGAGTAGCACCCATGTTACTCCCTATTACACATAATCCTGCATACATATATTCTGCTGTAACTCTACCAAATCCTTCTGCTCTAGAACAAGTCAATCCAACATCATATTCTTTATATATTTCATATAAATCATTTCTTGTACCCAAAAATTTTACTTGTGATTCTAACCCACATTCTTTTATTAATTTTTCTAACTTCTTTAAATATTTCGGATCATCCCAACCAGCTATATCTAAATAAACATTTTTCTTTATTTGCTCTGGCAAATAACTTAATGCTTCTATTGCATAATATTGACCTTTTGCTTCACATATCCCACCAGCTATAATTATTTTTAACTTTTTATCATTATTATAATTATTTTTAATCTTAATAGAATAGATATCTACTCCATCATATAATATCTGTACCTTTTCTTTTGTTACACCTCTTGATATCCATGATTTTGCTACAGCTTTTGATATTGCTAGAAATCTATTTGTATATTTACTTATATACTTATTATAATTATATCTATATGTGCAACAATCAAAATCCTCATAACCAAATTCACGAATATGCATAATATGAGGCACATTATACATTCTATTTAAAATGCATCCAATATCATTTCTCGCTGAATTAGTATGTATAATATCTATTGATTTAATATCTATATTTTTTTTAATATTTTTTATTGCCTTAGGAATTGACAAATAATACTTCAAACATTCGTATGGATATTTCAAGGGCCTTTTCCACTTGTATGGTGATTTTGTATTCATAGCAGACATATGACCAATAGCACAATTTTCTATCTTCATTCCATTAAGAATATCATTTAATTCACTATAAGAACTTGTACATACAACAGGCTCTACTCCCAATTTTTTTAATTCGTAAGTCATTTCAATAAGAGCTCTTGTAGCTCCACCGACTACTCCTGGATCTGTAATATACAACACTCTCAAATCAAAAATCTCCTTTTAAACTGTAATTATATTATTAATATAATCTTTGCGTTGCCTGCCAATAAAAAACATATGGATTATATACTCCACCTTCTACAAAAAGACCGCCGAAGAAATGTTTAATTCCAAATAAAACTATTATCAAATATAAAAGATACCTTATATTTTTATTTTTTATATATACTAACGTATTAGGAACCAACAATATAGTAAACAAAGAAAAATATTGTGCCATTCTGTAGCTTTCACTTATAGCAATAGTCATTAAATAAAACACATATCCAAGTATTGCCATATTTAACAACCCTGTCATATTTATGTAATGAGGAAAAAACTTATTATTTTTTTTACTCAAAATTATTTTACCATTGCTGTAATTAATATATTTCACTTTTGCATTATTTTTTTTAATATTATTTTGATATCCTTTTACATTTAAATAATACCAACAAATACATATAAAAAATAATTGTATTATAAAATCACCTGTAAGACTCCCTCCTCTTGTCTGAAATTTTGAAAATCTATCTCCTCCAAGAAAAGGTAATACCTTAAATAAAATTGATAAAATAGCTGGTTGCGAAATACACAATACTAATATTCCACCAAATATTACCCATCCCAATTGTTTAGCACCAATTTTTCCTTTTTGAACAAAATATGCTCCTAAAAATATAATTGCAATTGTGTGACAAAATGTTGCAATTATTACAGTAATAAAATATTTTTTATATTGTTCTTCTTGTAAAAATTTAAATGCTAAGATTATAATTCCCAATGCAAAAACGTGTCTCATAAGCTGAAAATTATATAAATAAAAACCATATGATAAAAACATAATAAAGCTAATAAATATATTTTCTGAATATGTATATATTAACCATGTTACTCCAACTGTATATGGCAAAGCACTAACAAATATCCAAGCGTTCATATTTGATGAAAATAATGAAAATAACTTAGCAAATAAATAAAATCCAAAATCTTTAAAAAATCCCGAAAAAATATCAAAAAAAGAATAATTTTGATTTACAATACGCATAAAATCTCTAGCATATACCTGTGTATCAACACCTCCATAATTGATATTTCGTAATCCTATTAATAACTGCATATATATAAAAATTACTATGCAAGCTATTTTTCTTGGCATTCTATTTTTTCCATTATTTGTAATAAAACATATTAACCCAACTGTTAAATATAATCCTATAAAAATCATTTCATTTCTCCCAACAAATATCCATCTGTTTCAAATCTATCCTATAACATCTCCTTGTCTATTAACTGTTGTACCTTCTGATTTATAACCCTTTCTTTTGTTATTTATTTTAACAATATATTTACACATAAACGGTGGAATCAAAAAGAACGGATATAATTTAATCCATAATATTGGATATTTTATTGTACATTTAATTATATTTAATACTCTTGTCTTTTTAATTCCCGCAGCCCTTTCTTTTATTAATGCTCTTTTACTTATGAAACCAATTCTCCATATAAATAGTTCATCTAATTGTTTTTTACTAAATCCATATTTAATAGCAAAATCCAACATATTTCTATAAGTAATTCCATCAACTCTTCCTGAATCGAAATTAGAAATGCTGCTATATATACCAGCACCGATACATGGAATACTTATTATCCCTAATCTTTGTTCTTTATAATCTGCACATAATATATGTACATAACTTTGTAACCAATTCGAACCTTTATATTTATTTACATCTGATATATTGTGTAATGCCTCTGTTAAACATATAAAACAGGATAAAAAGCCCCACATTCTTCCTGCATAACTCATGAAAAGCTGCTTATCATAAGTAACTATTTTTTGTCCATCATAAATTGCTTTATCATAAAAAATACATTTCTGTTCATTTTCATATTTTTCATGAAATCCTTTTGCATTCAGATATACTAATGACATATCCTTATTATTTTGTAAAAAATCTAATATAATACATAATTTTTCTTCAATTAAAATATCATCATCTGACAATAATAATGTGTATTTTCCCTTGGATATTTTCATACATTGTAAATAATTGGAATCTGGACCAATATTTTTAACATTACGGACATATCTAATATTTTCATATTTTTCAATATACTTATCAATAATTAATTTTGTATTATCTGTTGATGCATTATCAGATATCAAAATCTCAACACGTTCATCACATTGTGGTAATAAAATTTCTAACATATTTGCTATTGTTTTTGCCCCGTTATATGTAGGTATTGCAATAGTCAATAACTTTTCGTTATCCATTTATGTCTCCTTTTATATTTACTCATTCTTCCATAGCATTCTAGGTCTCACTTCATTATACAAAAAACAGACAATATAGGATAAAACAGATTGTGGTAACATATGATATACTTTATATTTTAATTTCATAATATTACTACGTGTATCTTTGTGCATTTCTTTCCATGGTGTTAATTCCTTATACTCTAAATATTTAGCTGTCATAGGATGATCACATCCCTCAACCCATGGTCGGCTAAGCATATAAAAATTTCTTGTATAATGAATTATCACAGGATTATTTTTTGCCTGTTGTACCTGTTCATATGTATAAAAATTTTTAGGTTTTCGCCATCTTAGCAAATTGTCATATTCAAATGCCCAGAATAATGTATATGCATTATAATTTGGAGATAATTTTAATATCTTACCTCTGCAAGACCAATTCATTAAAGTTTGTTCAAAAAAGAAGACATTACCATTCTGCTTAAATATACGATTTATTATTTTTTCTTCAATATTTTCCTGTCTCCATTTTTTTAAATCAACTAAATAAAAGCCTGCATTACAATAAATATCATCATCATCCATATCAAACTGTCTTTTATACTTCTTTATATTCATGCAATCAGCTACACCTGCCAGTATATTCCCAGCCATATCTGTATTCCATAATTCCTCTAAATCTGAACATATCAATGTATCGCTATCTAAACATATAACTCTCTCAATATTATCTGGTAACAAAGTACCTATGCACATTCTAAAGTATGAATGTCCAATTTGATATCTCGTCTTAAAATTAAATTTTAATAAATCGTTAGGAGATGGTGCATCTAAATATATTATTTTCCTTATATTTTCTGTTGAACTATATTTGTCTACCATGCCTTGCAATTTATTCTTTTTTTCTTTTGTAATACCATCATCTACAATATATACATTAATTTCTTTACAGTTCTTATTATTCTCTAACAATGAAACCAAAGATACAGCCAGTACTTCTATAAATAAATCACTACTAAAATAAAATATATTCATTTTTCCACCTAATATTTTTATTTATTTTTCATCCATCAAAGGAATAAACATAATTTCCCTAAGTTCTTCTCTTGGAAGGAATGGTGCAAGGTCTTCAAGTGGTGGACTTACTAAAGTTCCATCTTCAAGACGCTTTGTACTGCTCTTTGGCTCCCATACCTGCTTAGTATCAGTAAATATCTCACAGAATAATGGTCCATCCTCTTTCAGCACTTCATCAACGGTCTTTTTCATCTCTTCGTTAGATGATGCACTGTAATACTTATATCCAAAGGCTTCTGCTATCCTTTTAAACTCTGGGAATGAAAGGTCTTGTGATTCCGGACCTATACCAACCTTGCAATGTTCTTTAAAAAGGTTATTCTGCGTAAGTCTTATTGAGTGGTATCCATTGTTGTTAATAAGGAATATCTTTATAGGTAGTTTATTAGTTATAATTGTCTGAAGCTCCTGAAGATTCATCATGATGCTTCCGTCACCCTCAAGACATATAGTCGGTCTTCTCTTTCCACCTATACATGTGCCGATAGCTGCTGGAAGTCCATATCCCATACTTGCTACGGCGCTGTTATTAGCCATTCTGCTTCCCTTCTGGATAACATAAGCCTGATTGCCGACAACACAGCATGCTCCGTTGGATACTGCCGTAAGGCTGTTTTCTGGCAGTTTACTGCTCATATATCTTACAAATGCATATACATTGGCAGTGCTTCCGTTCTCCTCCCACTGTCTTGGCTGTACTACAGGATATTCTTTCTTCCACTTCTGTGTAGTTGCAAGCCACTCTTCACTATGTGACACTGGTGCCATCTTTACTGCCTCTTTTTCAAGCTTTGTAAGGAAATCTTTAGCATCTGCCCATACCGGCATCTCTACGTGTATAGTAGGCTTCTTTAACTCTGCCTTATCTATATCTACCATTATTACCTCGGCTGCCCTTGCCCATGTCTTCCAGTTATACCCTGTCTGTCTTATTGATATTCTTGTTCCGACAGCTAATATAAGATCTGCATTCTGGATAGCCCAGTTACCTGGTCTGTCCCCCATATTTCCAGCTCTTCCACAGTAAAGAGGACTGTCATCTTCTATAAGATCTACGGCATTCCAGTAAGTTACTATTGGGATATTAAGCTCTTCTGCAACCTTTCTGAACACCTCATAAGCTCCTGAAAGCCTTATGCCATAACCTGCATGGAACACTGGTCTTTTAGCATTCTTTATCTTTTCAAGAACTGTCTTTATAGTATCCATATCAACTTCTGGTGGAAGAAGCTTATCATCTTCCGCTGGATCATATCCCCTAAGTTCTTCTGTTTCTATGTATCCACCCTGGAAGTTAACGGGAATATCTATCCATACAGGTCCAGGTCTTCCTGTTGTCGCAAGATGCCACGCCTTTTCAAGTGCATATCTTATATCCTTAGGATCCTCTATCATGACTGCATACTTAGTCATGTTTGATACTGACTTTACTATGTCATATTCCTGGTCTCCCATAGCCCTTAACGGAGTTTCTGTATACTTAAGTGCATATCTTGAAGTTGTATCATAACGGACCTGGCCACTTATTATAAACATAGGTATTGAATCAAGCCATCCACCTACTACTCCTGTAAGTGCATTAGTTCCACCTGGTCCTGTTGTCACACATACAGCTGCTATTCTGTTATCTATTCTTGCATAGGCTTCTGCTGCTATAGCACATGCCTGTTCGTGGTGGTTATAAGTTACCTTAAGATTCTCATTGTGTCCTAATGCATCATTAAGATGCATAGCACCACCACCTACTACTGAAAACACATCTGTAACACCATGCTTTACAAGAAAATCTGCTACATAATCCGCTAATCTTACTTTCATCTATCTTTCCTCTCTCGTATCAGCCCTTATATCATATATTAGAATCTCATATATGATATAAGGGCTGATTAATTACTGATTAACTGCTTCCTTTATAGTCTTAGCCATATAATCTATCATCTCATCTGTCATTCCTGGAT
>OGOD01000056.1_pt1 | contig 120540 bp, 96 predicted proteins | sample 1573631 | NCBI WGS metagenome assembly OGOD01 (sample SAMEA2581895, study PRJEB24529) | metagenome | biome: Human gut stool | place: China | collected 2011
ATGAAGCTAAGATAGGCGTTATGGGCTTTTCAGCAGGAGGCTTTATGGCAGCGTTGTTATCAACAGCGTATGAAAGCGATGTGTATGCAGATTATAAGTATAAGGATGAATATGATAAACTGTCGGCAAGACCAGATTTTGCTGTTTGTTCATATCCAGTTATAAGTATTGACGATTGTATTGAAGCAGGTAAAAGATATATGTCTGAGGAACAGGTACTTGAGATAATCAACGACAGTGAGACAAAGATACTGCATAAGTATAATCCGGATAAGCTTGTAAGACCGGATATGCCGCCAGTATTTATATGTGAAACGGATGATGACAGAATAACATTATCTGAGAACAGTGTGGGCTTTTATATGGCAGCAAGAAAAGCCGGGGTAAGTGCGGAACTTCATATATTCAGAACAGGTGGACATGGTTATGGCTGCGGTGATGATTTTGCACAGACTGGTGAGTGGAAAGTGCTTTTTACAAAGTGGATTAAGAGTATTGGGATTGTTTAGTTATGTTGGATATAATATATGAGGATAAAGATAAGATTATATTAAACAAGCCGGCGGGACAACTGTCGCAGAGCGGAAAGTCGTTTGAGATGGATCTTGTAAGTGAAGTTCTTACATATAGAAAAAGCAAGGGTGAAGAAGCTTACGCAGCTATAATAAACAGACTTGACCGTCCTGTATCAGGGCTTGTGCTTATGGCTAAGAATAAAAAGGAAGCAGCAAGACTGTCTTTACTTATGCAAAAAGAAACACTATGTAAACATTACCAGGTGCTTGTATGTGGAAAACCAGAGTCCGATGAGGGCGAGCTTGTGGATAATCTTATAAAAGATGCAAAGAATAATGAATCGTCGGTAGTTTCAAAAGGAACGGCGGGTTCTAAGGAAGCAAGACTTAAGTACAGGCTTCTTTATTATGATGAAGAAGCAGACATATCAAGGCTGGATATTCATCTTATAACAGGCAGACATCATCAGATACGTGTCCAGCTTGCTTCAAGAAATGCCGGTTGCTGGTGATGGAAAGTATGGTGGAAATATGGCAGTCCAGGCAGCTGAAAGGATAAAAGGCATACGTATTAAGCGTGGATGCATAGCGTTATGTGCGGTTAGTCTTAAGCTTGATGGCAAGTTATACGAAGTGAAACCAGGATTTTAGATATAGGTATAAGATAATCACCTCTGTGGAATACTTCTACAGAGGTGATTATTTATGTGCAGAGAGGAAAGAAATGTAAAAGAAAATAAAGAAGAGTATCAAAAAGAATATCAAGATAAAGAATATAACAGGAAACTGAAATACCTTGCCGGGATTGTAGTTATAACATTTTCTGTATATGTGAGCTTTAAATATCTTCTTGTATATGTGTGGCCATTTGTGCTTGGCGTGCTTGCTGCACTGCTTCTTGAAAAGCCAGTAAACAGTATATATATGTGGATATGCAAAAGGATAAGGCTGGATAAAAGAAAAGTACATGCACAAAGAATTAAAGAACATCGCATAAAAAGCATAATAGCCACAATTATAATGTTAATAATATCTGTTGTTATAATAATATTGCTTGCTGCAGCAGTTATAACAGGAGCGAATGAGATAAGTGATTTTTTAAAGAACTGGGATTACAATACGATAGGTATAAGGCAGCAGACTGCCAGGATATGCCTTGAAGCGGATGATTTTCTTGGACTTGATGGTGGATGTTGTCTTGATACGCTTATAATGTGTGGACGCAGGCTGGCAGGTATAATGCCTGAAAAGATATTTCATATATCTGTACCTGTTATAAAAAATATAGTTATAGTGGCTGGAGGTCTGGTTGTTGGCTTTATATCAGTTATATATCTGTCAACAGATATGGATGAAATAAGGACACAGATACGTGACAGTGTGTTTGTGGAAGAGATAAGGATGCTGTGGCATGAGGTAAAGAGACTTATCAATGTATATTTTAAAGTTGAATTAAGAATCATGTTTATTAATTCAGCTATAAGCATGGCAGCATTTTTTATAATAAAAAGTCCATATGCAGTCATGCTCGGAATAATAGTTGGAGTTGTTGATGCACTTCCGGTATTTGGGACAGGTACGATACTTATACCATGGATGTTGTTTAACCTGATTATGAAGAATTTCTTATCGGCAGTGGTTGTGCTTGTGACATATGTAATAACTTATTTTGTACGTGAGATTATGGAGTCAAAATGTATGGGAGACAAGCTTGGAATATCGCCTTTTGCCATGCTTGTCATTATATTTGTCGGACTACTTGTGTATGGTATTCCAGGCTTCATAACCGGTCCTGTGAGCTTTGTTATAATAAAAGCACTGGTTTTAAGGCTTAGATGTGTTATGAAGATGGATGAAGCATAGAAAAAGGAATAAAAGAAAATGCATAATAAAAATGTGATAAAATAGGCTCTTCTGGGGTAATGGTGGGTTAAAAAACATAATAAAAGAAAAACATAATAAAAGAAAAATACAATAAAAGAAAAAACGGAATATATGAAAAGTGCCTTGAAATTAATCAGGTCAGATGTTAAACTAATACAGATTATGTGACACATTTAACAGATAGCGCAGATAGCGCAGGAATGAGGTATATTTATGGCAGAGGATAAGAAGTTAGTAGAAGCGATTACTTCCATGGATGTAGACTTTGCACAGTGGTACACAGATGTATGCAAGAAAGCAGAGCTTATGTCATATTCAAGCGTTAAGGGATGTATGATATTTAAGCCGGCTGGATATGCAATCTGGGAGAATATAAAGAACGAGATGGACAGAAGATTTAAGGAAACAGGTGTTGAGAATGTATACCTTCCTATGTTTATTCCAGAAAGTCTTCTTGAAAAGGAAAAGGATCATGTAGAAGGGTTTGCACCAGAAGTAGCGTGGGTTACTTATGGAGGACTTAATCCACTTCAGGAAAGAATGTGTGTAAGACCAACATCTGAAACACTTTTTTGCGATTTCTACAAGGATGAGATACAGTCATACAGAGATTTGCCAAAGGTATATAACCAGTGGTGTTCAGTAGTAAGATGGGAAAAAGAAACAAGACCATTCCTTCGTTCAAGAGAATTCTTATGGCAGGAAGGACATACAGCACATGCAACAGCAGAGGATGCAGAAGCACGTACACAGCAGATGCTTAACCTTTATGCACAGTTTTGTGAAGAGGTGCTTGCTATACCTGTTATCAAGGGACGTAAGACAGATAAGGAAAAGTTTGCAGGTGCAGAGGCTACTTATACTATAGAAGCACTTATGCATGATGGTAAGGCACTTCAGTCAGGAACAAGCCACAACTTTGGAGATGGATTCGCTAAGGCGTTTGGCATACAGTATACAGATAAGGATAATAAGCTTAAGTATGTTCATCAGACTTCATGGGGAACAACAACAAGACTTATCGGTGCTGTTATCATGACACACGGTGATAACTCAGGACTTGTACTTCCACCTAAGGTTGCACCAGTTCAGGTTGACATCATACCTATCATGCAGAAGAAGGAAGGCGTGCTTGATAAGGCTTACGAAGTAAGAGATGCTATAAAGGCAGCAGGTCTCAGAGTTAAGGTTGATGATTCTGATAAGAATCCAGGCTGGAAGTTCTCAGAGCAGGAAATGCGTGGTATCCCTGTAAGAGTTGAGATGGGACCTAGAGATATTGAAGCTAACCAGGCTATCGTTGTACGCCGTGATACAAGAGAAAAGATAACAGTAGCTATTGACGAGCTTGCAGCTAAGCTTCCAGAGATACTTGATACTATCCAGAAGGATATGCTTGAAAGAGCAAGAGCACATAGAGATGCACATACATATGTTGCAGTTAACTATGATGAGTTCAAGGAAACAGCAGCTAACAAGCCAGGATTTATCAAGGCTATGTGGTGTGGTGACCAGGCATGTGAAGATAAGATTAAAGAAGATACAACATGTACTTCAAGATGTATGCCATTTGCACAGGAACAGTTAAGTGACGTGTGTGTATGCTGTGGCAGACCAGCTAAGAAGATGGTTTACTGGGGCAAGGCATACTAATAATATATGATACCAGGGTCGAAAGGTCTAAACCCACATGAGCTTGCTCATAGGTGGGTGAAAAACATTGGGACCCGCCACGATATGAGCATAAAAGTGGGATGATAATCCCCTGATATGCGAATATTGGTGAGAATATATATTACATATTTCAGATTGTTCAGATTGATTCGGATTAATTCAGAGTAGTTCAGACTGGTTTAGAGTAGTTCAGGCAGATTTAGACTGGTTCAGAGTAGTTCAGGCTGGTTCGGATTAAATCAGATTAAATTAAGCGGAAAATCCATAGGTAAATGTGGGTTTTCCGTTTTTTGATTTTTACTTAAAAAAATTTCTATCAAAGTATCGTGAAAAATTCATTTGTATTGTAATGCAAATGGGGGTTAAGTAAAACATCCAGACAACCGATAAACTTATCATAAAGAAATAAAAAAGTTTTTTGTTTATAATAGAAAGAGAGGCGGTTAGTATGCGTATAGATGCTTATAATGCTGTCAGCCAGGTATACAAGACAAGTGCTTATGCCAGGGAAAAAGGCATGGCTGTTAAGAAAACTGAAAAAGACAAGTATGAATTATCAGATACAGCCAGATTATATAATACAGCTAAGGCAGCAGTTAGTGAAGCTTCTGATGTAAGACTTGATAAAGTCAACGACATCAAGGCACGTATTGCAGCCGGAACATATAATATAAGTTCAGAGGCAGTAGCCGAGAAGATGCTTGGCAGTGTATCTACATTGACATTCTGATGAAAAAGAATGCATATGGTCAGAGAATGCATTGGGATTGTGCATTGTTGTACAGTTTTATAGTTTGCTGACACGATAATCTTAAGACGGAGGAGCATATATGGCAAGCCTGATAGATTGTTTAATCGAAGACCTTACGAATGAGAATGATGGATATGAGAAGCTCCTTAGTCTGTCGAATGAAAAAACATCTGCCATAGTAAGTGGCAATATCGAAAAGCTTCAGGAGATATTTACAAGAGAGCAGAAGCTCATAGAAGAAGTAGATGTATATGAGAAAAAAAGACAGGAAGATGTGAAGGATATATGTAATGTGCTAAGACTTCCATATGAAGAGATAAAGGTTGAACACATAGTACAGATACTTGAAAAGAAAGCTAAAGAGCATGATGCTCTTCAGAACATATATCTTAAGCTTAAAAGAACACTTAGCCAGCTTACAGCGGTTAACGAGAACAATAAGCTGCTGCTTAAAGAATCTATGGATATGATTCAGTTTGAGCTTGATCTGGCAAGAAACTCAGTGTTGAAGCCACAGACAGGCAACTATGGAAGAACAGCTTATGAAGAACAGGAAATAACAGGTGCTACAGGATTTGATGCAAAGCAGTGATATAAACTAAAGAAAAGTATTAAAACAGATAAAAGATTATAAAAGATTACATTAAGTCTGGTATGTGGAAAAGGATTGAAGCAGGCTGGACTTACATATAAGTATAGAATAATATCAGATATAATATAAGAATCACATTTTCAAAGGATTGAATTGGGATGTTTAATGGTACTGCGGTATTAGAACCAGTTTTATTTTTGATAGTGTGATTTTTTTAATGGAGGAATTATGGCAAACGGAATGGGGTCGCTGATGGTAGGAGCCACAGGCTTAAGATCGTCACAGACAGCACTTAATACAACAGCACATAACCTTTCCAATGTTAATACAGAAGGGTATACAAGGCAGCAGATAACATTTGCAGATTCAACATATGCTAACGTGTTTTCTAAGAGCCTTAACAAAGGCAAGTATGGCTTAGGTGTAGATATAGATGCGATAAGCCGTATAAGGAATGAGTTCATAGACAGGTCATACAGAACTGAAAGTTCAAGACTGGGATTCTATGAAAGTCAGGCTAATGCGGTATACGAGGTTGAAGACTGGTTTGGTGAAATGCAGGGAGTTACTTATCAGCAGCATATCACAAACCTTTACAATGCAGTAAACGAACTTACAAAGAATCCAACAAGTACTATAGCCAGGTCATCACTTATACAGAATGCTACAGCATTCATAGACCGTTCAGAGGCTATATATAGTGGACTTAAGGATTATCAGGTTACGCTGAATACCGAAGTAAACAACATGGTGGAAAAGATTAATTCACTTGGACAGAAGATATATAATCTTAACAAAGGCATCGTTAAGGTCGAAGCGGAAGGTGTGGAGCGTGCGAACGATTTAAGAGATTCAAGAGATCTTGCACTTGATGAGCTTAGTAAGTATATAGATATTGATTATTATGAGACAAAGGATGGCGAAGTAATAGTTAGTGCTGAGAATGTCCCATTTATAACAAAAAATGATATCGCAAAGATGAGCGTAAGAGAAGAAGGAACATATGGACTGCTTATACCTCAGTGGGAGGGATATCAGCAGGATGTATATAACTTTGACAAGCAGGCAAACAATGCCAATGACACAGATAAAGGCAAGCTTAAAGGACTGCTTATCGCAAGAGGTGTTATAGAGGTAAACTACACAGATATTCCAGTAATGCCTGAAAGAGCAGACTATGATCTTACAACAGAGCAGGGTATGGCAGAATATAATAGTGCCATGGATGCGTATCAGCAGAAGCAGGATTACTATAACAAGTATATAGAGCCATCAGCTATCCTTAGTGCTATAGCAGGCTTTGACAAGCTTGTAAATGGAATAGTAACAGCCATGAATGATGTTTTATGTCCGGAAACTACCATGGATACAACAAAAGAGCTCACAGATGCAGATGGCAATATATTAAAGGCAGAGAAGTATGTATACAATGCATCGACACATGATGTGCTTTATGACAGCCATGGCAACGTAGTTGCCGGAAAAGAAAATGGTGATGGAACATACAGTTATGAAGCATCTGAAAAGCTGTATGTTGATGCTAATCAGGAAGAAACAGAGAATATAGACAGCATGACATACAAGATACTTGATATGAGCAAGGCTGGATATGGCATGGATGACGATGAAACAAGAGGTGTTGAACTCTTTAAAAGAAACGGTACAGACAGATATAAGCAGATCACAGGTGCAGATGGCAGTACAATATATGTAAGAAACAACCTGAATGTTACCGGCTTTGAAACTGACTATACACTTGGTAATCTGATTGTCAATCCTGAGGCTTCACAGAATGTAGGTACACTCCCTCTTTCTACAGAGCATGGCAAGGAGGATTTCTCAAAGGTAAATGAGCTTATAGATACATTCAGCAAAAAGTTTGCATCACTTAACCCTGAGAACTATGCAAAGGCAGATTTCAACACATTTTACAATGATTATATAGGTGAGTTTGCTACGATGGGAAGCGTGCTTACCAAGTATGTCAACAACCAGACAACCATGGTCAATGGTTATGACAACCAGAGACTGCAGACATCAGGTGTATCATCTGATGAAGAACTTCAGAAGATGATTAAGTATCAGCACGCATATAATGCGGCTTCAAGATATATCAACGTAGTAAGTGAGATGATAGAACATCTTGTTACATCACTTGGACATGCATGATGAATAACAGAGGAACCTTTTGCCACTTACATCATGATTTGATAATAATGGCTGGCTTATTTTAGAGCAATCAGCAGACTTAGAAACAGTAAGTTGGTTAAAGAGACTATAGGAAACAACAAGAATGGAGAAATAATATGGCATCTACATTTTTTGGTTTATCAATATCATATAAAGGACTTCAGGCAGCGCAGACATCCATAACAACATCAGCGCATAACCTGTCAAACATTAATACAGAAGGATATACAAAGCAGAGTGCAGAGTTAAAGGCAGCTGACTCGTTAAGAACATTTTCATCATACGGAACTATAGGTGCCGGTGTTGATGTTGTCGGCATCAATCAGACAAGAGACAGCTACTATGACCAGAAGTATAGAAACAATATGTCTAACTATGGACAGTATGAATCAAAGAACAACTACATGACACAGATAGAGGACTATCTGAATGAGTTTATACTTAACGGATTCTCTAAAGAATACAGCAACTTCTTTTCAGCAGTTAACCAGCTGACTATAACACCATCTGATGAATCGGCAAAGAACCAGCTTATAAATAACGCAAAAAGTATGTCGGATTATTTCAACACACTCTCAACTAACTTGAGAAATGTGCAGTCAGATGCTAATAATGAGATAAAAGATACAGTAGACCACATCAATACTCTTGCACAGAATATAACATCACTTAATAAGCAGATTAACCAGATAGAAGCCTGCTATGGAGATGCTAACGACTTAAGAGACCAGAGAAATGCACTTGTGGATAATCTGTCAAAGTATATCAATATATCAACTAATGAGACACCGATAGCAAACGGACTTACATCTTTCCAGATAACAGTTAATGGACAGTCGCTTGTAAACAACTATGATTATAAGACACTTGAGGTAGTCGCAAGAACGCAGAAAAGAAATGCAAGCGATGCAGAAGGATTATATGACATACAGTGGAGTGATGATGATCCTTTTGATATATATAGTTCTTCACTTGGAGGTCAGCTTAAGGCACTTGTAGATATAAGGGATGGCTGTAATGGTGAGATAGAATCAGTTGCAACAGATGCAGATGGCAGCTATAAGCTTGATGATGATGGAAACAGAGTGACAGAGACGAATCCACAGGCTTCAGCAAATGTTAACTATAAGGGTATTCCTTACTATCAGTCGCAGCTTAACCAGTTCATACAGACATTCTCACAGGCAGTCAACAACATATTTAAGAGTGGATATGTATCAGATGCTAAAACAGAGGATGCTGCCAACAAGGGTATAGCGTTGTTTGTAGTGGGAGATAATTCAAAGACACTTACAGCCTCAACAGTATCAGTTAATTCTGAGCTTCTTAAGGATGCCAACAAGCTTGCAACAAAGACAACAGTAAGTGAAGGCGAAGGAAGCGCAAGCATTATGGATAAGCTTAATGCACTACAGAAGGAAAGACTTTTTGATGGCGGTACAGGTTCATACTTCCTTGAAACTATAGTCAGTGATATGTCTATAGATGCAAGCAAGGCTAAGACATTTTTAACAAACTACAACAATATGAAGACAACTATACAGAATCAGCGACTTTCAGTCATGGGTGTAGATACAGATGAGGAAGCCATGGATATCATGAAGTTCCAGCAGGCTTATAATCTTAACTCAAAGATGATGTCAGTTATGAACCAGATATATGATAAGCTTATTAACCAGACAGGCTTATAAAATGTGAAATATGCCGGATATACTTAATAACATTTTTATATAAATGCTTTGCACGCAGGCACAGACAGGATAAGTGCAAAAGAATATTTATAAAAGAAGATTATTCATAAAAAGAAGATTTTAAAAATGCAGATATCACATTAAATGAATATAGATACGAGGTGGAATATATGAGAGTTACGAATCAGATGATGATAAACAGTTCTATAGCAAATATACAGGCTAATAAGAACCAGATAAATACCATGGATACACAGTTATCTACACAGAAGAAGATTAACAAGCCTTCTGATGACCCAATCATAGCTATAAGAGCACTCAGACTCAGAAGCAGCCTTGACCAGGTAACACAGTATGTAGATAAGAATATACCCGATGCTTCATCATGGCTTTCGGTTACGCAGGATGCACTTGCACAGGGATATGATATAGTTTACCAGCTGTATTCATATTGCAACCAGGGTGCTTCAGATTCTTATTCATCAGATGAGCGTAATACAATCATACAGACACTTGACAAGCTGAAGAACTCATACTATGTACAGGGTGATGTAGACTATGCCGGAAGATATGTGTTTACAGGCTTTGCTACAGACAGACCCCTCACATATCCATCAGATGTTAAAGCAGCTGAGGCAGATTATACCATAACACAGAGCTTTGACAGAGAGAGCATCAGTGAAAAAAAGGTATATACCAATGCATATACAAACGAAGATATCATTAATCTGAATGTCAAGAAGGATACAGATGGCAAGACAGTGACACCTAATGTGGCTACAGTTCATAGAATACAGCTGGGTTACTCAGAGGTAGATGCTGATGGAACATTTAAGATTACAGATGCCAGTGGAAATGTGGCTACAGTAACTAAGAATGATGATGGAACGGCTAATGTAACAGGAATAGTAAATGCCAAAGGTGAGACTATAGATTCTCTGGATGATGGAAGCGGCAATCCAGTGAGTATAACATTTACAGCAGATTCAAACTATATACCAGGTGATGATGAAATAGCTATTAACCCACAGCTTGGAGAAGTGCTTCTTGGTGAGAATGTATACAACAATACATACACCAACAACTCATTTTCAGTACAGTATGAAAAGTCCAACTTCAAAAAGGGTGATGTTGATCCGACTATGTATTTTACATGTGTAGACAATGTTACAGGTATAAACTACGTAAAGAAGAGCGAAGATATTGAATATAACGTAAACTTTACACAGAAGCTTAAGGTTAATACACAGGCAGACGAAAGCTTTGATATATATCTTGGCAGAAATGTAGATGATATCATGGCAGCTGTGCAGAATACTGTAGATATCGAGAATCAGATAAGTAAAGTCGAGAGCATGAAGAAGGAAGAAAAGTATGCAGGTACTGACGACCAGAAGAAGCTTGATGACATACTTGAAGGACTAAACAAGCAGAAGGATCTTGCAAAGGATCAGATGACAAAGGCTTTCGAGAAGGGCATCGGACAGATGCAGGGATATCAGGAGAAGATATCTAATGCAAAGTCAGATGTAGGTAACAGAATCCAGCGTCTTGACCTTACAAAGACAAGACTTACAGAACAGAAGACTAACTTTACAAGTCTTAAGTCACAGAACGAAGATATAGACCTTGAGGAAGTGGTAGTAAACTATACAGCAGCACAGCTTGTATACAACGCAGCACTTTCAGCAGCAAGTAAGGTTGTACAGCAGACATTGCTGGATTTTATAGGCTAAAAATATGCTGAATCCATAGATGAAAAATTCAGTATATAAAAACAAGGGGAGGCAAATATGCAGGTTGATACTAGGTGGTTTGGCACTGTGGATATTGATGATAATAAAATAGTTACTTTTGACCTTGGAATTATAGGGTTTGAGGATTGCAAGAAATTCACACTTATATATGATGTAGAAAAGGGAGATGAAGCAGCTATCATGTGGCTTCAGTCGCTTGATGAGGCAGCATTGGCACTTCCTGTCATGAAGCCGGAGTATATCATGAAAGGTTATGATCCTGTTGTGGAGGATGAGATACTTAACACACTTGGTGAGGACATACAGTCAGCCAATCTGGCAGTGTTCTGTACACTTACAGTACCAGAGGATCTTACAAAGATGACTATTAACTTAAAGGCTCCTATCATAATCAATGCTGACACTATGAAGGGAGTCCAGCTTATAGCAGATAATGAGGATTATATTGTCAGATACCCTATTTATGATATTCTTAACGAAAGGAAGGGGGAGTAGAATGCTGGCATTATCAAGAAAGAAGGACGAAGCAATCATCATTAATGATGATATTGAGATAACAGTAATCGAGATAAAAGGCGATCAGGTAAAGCTTGGCATCACAGCTCCAAAGTCCGTTCCTATATATCGTAAAGAAGTATATGTACAGATAAAAGATGCTAACAAAGAGGCTGTCGAACAGAAGATAGATGTGGCTGCACTTAATAAACTGTTTACGAAGCAGGACAAATAAAAAGGCAGGTATTATATTTTTACATGTATTGCCGATATAAGAAATAGAAACTAATGACCAGTATGCAAAGAAAAGGATTTCTTGGCAGGGCATAAGGTTTGATATATTTATGACGATTGTATGGGTGATGTGGAAAAGCTGTCACTCGTATATGTATACGCACACGGAGGTGAAAGATAATGGGAATTGAGAAGATAAGTGGCCAGGCAGCTTATCAGAGCCACGCAACGCAGGCTGCACAGGTTAACAAGGTTAGTGCAGCACCAGCAGCAGAAACTAATAATTCACAGGATTCAGTAAACAACGCAGCACATATAGCTGCAGTTATGCAGGTGAGTACATCACAGAAAGCTAATGCAGACAGCAACAGCAGTAACAATGGCAACAGTGGTGCACAATCAAGCTTTAAGCAGCAGGAAGAACAGAAAGAAGCTTCTATGCAGAAACTTAAAGATATCCAGAAGGTTATCAATCATAATACAGTAGCAGAGTTCGGATACAACGAGCCAACTAACCGTATTACGATTAAGATTAAGGATAAGGATACAGATGAAGTTATCAAGGAGATACCATCAGAAAAGGCACTTGAGATGCTTGCTAAGGCATGGGAACTTGCTGGTATACTTGTGGATGAGAAGAGATAAAGAATTACATAATGTTATGAAGAAATATATAAGAATGGAGGAATAATATGCCAATCAGATTATCAGGTATGGTTTCAGGTATGGATACAGAGACACTTGTATCTGCACTTGTATCAGGATATAAGCTAAAAAAAGATAATCTTGTCAAAGCACAGACAAAGCTTTCATGGAAGCAGGAAAAATGGAAGACTATGAATACAAGTATATATAGCTTCTATAGTGGAAAGCTGTCAGCAGGAAGATTATCTAACGCATACAGCCTTAAGAAGTCAACAGTATCTAATTCAACAGTAGCTACAGTAACAGCAAGCTCAAGTGCGGTTGCAGGTACACAGAAGCTTAAGGTAAAGAAGCTTGCATCATCAGGTTACCTTACAGGTGGTGAGGTTGAGAATGCAAAAGACAGTTCTTCCAAGATTACAGGCTCATCAAAGCTGTCAGATATAACAGGAAGTACATCACAGGGAAGTGTTACACTATCAGTAGACGGCAAGAGTACTAATATAGAGCTGACAGAGGATATGACTGTCAACCAGTTCGTTGTAAAGTTAAAGGATGCTGGTGTACAGGCCAGCTTTGATGAGAATAATGCAAGATTCTTTATAAGTTCAAAGACATCAGGAGCAAAGGGAGACTTTAGTCTTACGGCTAACGATACCGCCGGAAATGATTCGCTTAAGAAGCTTGGCTTATATGTAAGTCCGAATAAAGCTTCAAAGGAATACGAAGAATGTGATAGACTTTCCAAGCTGACAGATGGCAGCGCTGCATATAATAATGAGCTGGAATCTATGTATACAAAGGTGACTGCTGATGAGGTTGCTAAGAAATATGCTGACCAGTATAATGCTGCAAAGAAAGTAGTAGACACACTGAAAAGCAGTGATACATGGGGAACAGCTAAGTCAATTGATGAAGTAACAGCTAGTAGAGATCAACTAAAAGATGATATAGCTGCTAACGCAGATTATAACAAGTATAAAAAAGCAAAGACTAATTCAGACGGAAGTATAGTTAAAGATGAACAGGGCAATATTATATATGAATATGATACAGAAGCCATGAAAAAAGACAATGAAGAACTGTATAATAAGTATAATAAAGACACTAAGAAGCTTGAAAGCTATAATTCTCTGATTTCTGACTATACAAAGAATCAGGAGATTATGGATAAGCTCTATGACAATGGAAATGGTTATATCACATTAAACAATGATACCAAGGAAGCAGTAGCAGATGCATCTAATACTAAAGTTGTAGAAGAGGTTAATAATACGAACACTGATTCCAAAGCAAAAGCCAAAACACTGCTTGATAACAAAATAAGTGCGGCTAAAGCATATGTGGCAGAAGCAGATGCAGCGGCTTCTACATCAGCAACAACAGGAGCAGCTTCAGGTACAACGGCCGCAGGCTCATCAACAGCTGGTACTACAGGTGCAGTACGAATAGTAGGAGTAGATGCAGAGATAGAGCTTAATGGTGCGAAGTTTACTAACAACACAAGCACATTCTCTATCAATGGCCTTACTATCCAGGCTACAGCAGAAACAAAGGACGATGAGCCAGTTACTATAACAACAGACACAGATGTAGATGCTATATACAAGTCTATCAAGGACATGTTCACAGAGTACAACAAGCTTATCAAGTCTATGGATGAGGCTTATAACGCAGACAGCTCTAAGGGATATGAGCCTTTAACAGATGAAGAAAAGGATGCTATGTCTGATAAAGAGGTTGAGAAGTGGGAGACAAAGATTAAGGATTCGCTTCTTAGAAAAGATGATACACTAAACAGTGTTGCCAATACATTAAAGAATGATATGGCATCATCATTTATTATTAATGGCAAGAGCTATGCGCTGTCAAGCTTTGGTATATCAACACTCGGATATTTCGCATCAGGCGAGAACGAAAAGGGTGTGTACCATATAGATGGTGATAAGGATGATACAACTACATCAGGAAACGAAGATAAGCTAAGAGCAGCTATTGCAAGTGATCCTGAGACAGTAGTTTCATTCTTCTCACAGTTATGTACCAAGTTATATACTGATCTTGGTAACAAGATGGCATCATCATCTGTAAGCAGTGCATATACGATTTACAATGATAAGCAGATGAATACACAGTATTCAGAATACAACACAAAGATAAGTGATGCTGAATCAAAGGTATCAACATGGGAAGATTACTACTATAGTAAGTTCTCAGCTATGGAGTCAGCACTTGCTAAGCTTAATTCACAGTCATCTTCTATGTCTGGACTTTTCGGAAGCTGATAATATCAATAAAATCTTTTGGGACAAATATATTTGAACCTTAACATCATATATAAAAATATACATGAAAATATAAGTAAATATATAATAATATTATTGAATTTATTGGTAATTAATGTATAATATTATCTAGAATAATTTGTTTATATTACATTGTGTTGCATTGCATATAATTTAACATATCACAAGTGATAAACATATGTATTATATGTAATGCACACAATATTGATAAATACAAGGATGTATGAACATCTGGAGAGGATAAGCTATGATATATAATCAGAATATGGCTCAACAGTATAATCGTAATAAGGTGTTAACTGCATCACCAGCAGAGCTTACACTTTTACTTTATGAAGGAGCTATTAAGTTTTGTAATATAGCAGCAGTTGCTATAGAAAAAAAGGACATGGAGAAAGCTCATACTAATATTGTTAAGGCAGAGATGATTATAGAAGAATTTCAGGCTACACTTAATCATAAGTATCCTGTAGCAGAGGATTTCGATAAGCTTTATAAGTATATATATGGATTACTTGTAGATGCGAATATGAAGAAAGACCTTGAGCTTCTTGAAAAGGCGACAGATGAACTAAGAGGAATGCGCGATACATGGAAAGAAGTCATGAAGCGCGCAGGAAATAAATAATATATTGATTTAAAATAGCTATTATAACACAACTATTTAAGAAGCAATGTATGGTAGTTTAAGATTATAAAGTTGAGGATGACTATGGAAACAGAGAATTATCTTCAGATAATGACAAGCAGTCTTGAAAAGAAGAAAAAGATATTACATGACATAGTTGATTACAATGTTGAACAGGAACGTATTGTTACATCGGGAGAATTTGATGGTGATAAGTTCCAGAAGAACATGGAGAATAAAGCAGAGTGTATAGATATGCTCAATGCACTTGATGAAGGCTTTCAGTCAGTATATGACAGGGTTAAAGCAGATGTTGAGGTGTATAAGCAGAACTATAAGGCAGATATACAGAGGCTGCAGCAGCTTATAAAAGAAGTATCAGCATTAAGTGCAACTATACAGGCGCAAGAATCAAGAAACAAGCTACAGATAGAAAGAAAGTTCCGTGAACTCAAGCAGGAAACTAAGACTGCCAAGCGGAGTGTAAGCATGGCGAACAAGTATTATCAGAATATGAGCCGTGTAAGCTCAGAGCCACAGTTCATGGACAGTAAAAAGTAGAGAAATTTTAAAAATAAGTTTATATACGGACTAAAGTAAAAAGACTAATGTCCGATATAATAAATAACAGGAAATAATCCTGAAACAAAATCAATGGGTGGCAGGGACGCCACTAAGAATTCAAGGAGGAAACTATTATGGTAGTACAACACAATCTTTCAGCAATGAACACAAACAGACAGATGGGCGTAGTAACAAGCTCATTACAGAAGTCTACAGAGAAGTTATCATCAGGTTACAAGATTAACAGAGCTGGTGATGATGCAGCTGGTCTTTCAATCTCAGAAAAGATGAGAAGCCAGATTAGAGGTCTTAACAAGGCTGCATCTAACGCACAGGATGGTATTTCACTTATTCAGGTAGCTGAAGGTGCTCTTAACGAAACACATTCAATCTTACAGAGAATGAATGAACTTGCAACACAGGCTGCTAACGATACTAACACATCTGATGATAGAAAAGCTATCAATCAGGAGATGGAACAGTTAACATCTGAAATTAACAGAATCCAGTCAACAACTCAGTTTAATACTCAGAATCTTCTTGATGGAACATTCAGCAGCAAGAAGCTTCAGGTTGGTGCTTTAAAGAATCAGACAATCAGTATTTCTATCAGCAAGATGAACGCTTCTAGCATTGGATTAACAGCTGATAATCTTAAGGTTATGTCTAATAGTCAGGCTGGTGTAACTATGAGTGCTATTCAGAAGGCTATTACATCAGTATCAGATCAGAGATCTAAGCTTGGTGCTATTCAGAACAGACTTGAGCATACTATTAACAACCTTAATACAACAAGTGAGAATACATCAGCAGCTGAATCACGTATCCGTGATACAGATATGGCATCTGAGATGGTTGAGTACAGCAAGAACAACATCCTTCAGCAGGCTGGACAGTCTATGCTTGCACAGGCTAATCAGCAGAATCAGGGTGTTCTTTCACTTCTCGGCTAATCATTGTATCTACTATAAGAAAAAGAGCGGTTTATCCGCTCTTTTTTGTTATTCTCTATATATGTTTAGTGTGAAAAATAAGATTTTTCACACGCAAGATTTGTGCTTCACACAAACTTGAGATGCGCTGAGAAGCAGCGCAAGAATGGAGGATTATTATGTTGAAACAAAGATTAAAAGATGTATTGCTGTTGGAATGATACTTGCTATAAAACAGATAAAATGTTTTCGGATATACTTTTTAAAACATCAGGTTTGTTATATGGCAGAATCGAAGTTTTACATTCTGATGGATTAAAGCCAGGAATAGAATGTAGAGCCATATTATCCAGTATATCAGTAAGCTCTGTTTGAGAGTCGTATAGATAGCCATTAACACCATTGCATATTATATCAGTAACACCATCTACTTTTGTAGATATGACAGGTATTCCACTGGCAAGTGCTTCGTAGCAAACAAGCGAAAAACCTTCATATTCAGAAGCTAGTATCAAAGCAGCTGGGGATTGCACATAATCCCAGGGGTTATCTTTCCAGCCTGTAAAAGTTATCTGGTTGTTAAGATTGAGTGTAGATACAAGTTTGGTCAATTCTTTCTTTTCCTGTCCTTCTCCTATTATTGTAAGTCTCCAGCAGTCTTTTGCGTTGGAGATTGCTTTTATAATCAGAGAAACATTCTTTTCAGGAGAAAGTCGGCCTATATAATATAGATTTCTGCTTTTGGTATCGTACTCACTATGAAAGTGCAGGGAAGAGATATCTATAGGATTGCGGATGAGCCTGACAGGAATCTTTTGGTCATATGTATGAATTATATTGAAATTATTGCGGCTTAAGACAAGGACAAGATCAGCATAGGTAAGACATTCTGCTCCACCGGCGGCATTGTCCTCATAAGCTTTAATCGAGGCATGCAGCCAGCTTACTATTCTGCTGTTCATATGGTTTTCTAATAGTGCCAGCTTTAATATCATAGTCAGCATAGGAAAAGGTGTTGCAATGATAATGTCAGGTGAACCAAGTTCTGACAGATATTGCTTACATATAGGGATATAATCAGTTACATCACTAAGTGGATGATCTGTGGATATCATATAGAATTCAATCTGTGGGTTTACCCAGTTGGTAGTACTTTTACTGAGCTGTATTATGCGTACATGAATATTGATTTTATCCAGATACAGAGCAACATCATTAAGTACAGATTCTATTCCACCAAATGCACCATAAGGTACAACAAAGTCAACAGTAATACATGGGTGGCTTTCTTGACAAAGTTTATTATGTGAAAAAACTTTGTCATTGGCTGGATTAGCTGAATTATTTTTATTAGTAAGATTAGTTGAAGATTTCGTATAGTTCATATTAGTTCTCCAGTGTATGTAGTGGTGTGAGTGTTCTAAGTAATCTATGCTAGTACATTGTTTCGTAAATAACTATACCAATCGGGTTCGCATACAAGTGAATGGTGTAGTTATTTAGAAAACGATGTGCTAGTTATTTACAGGTATTAAGTAATATAATATAGTGTTATGTAGTAATACAGGCATAAATATAGGGAAGTCCATTTAAAATATCTTTTGACCATGACTTTAATATGTTGTATAATAAAAAGCAATAATAAAAAGAGGATAATTATAAATATAAAGTTCAATAAATTAAGGTGAAGATATTATTTAAAAAATATATATGCCGATATAAAATATATCGGTATATTATTAGATAAAATTAATCAATATAAAATAGGACATATATAATCAAGGAGGATTAATAATATGGTTGTACAGCATAACCTTTCAGCAATGAACACTAATAGACAGTTAGGCATAGTTACGGATTCCATGTCTAAATCAACAGAGAAGCTTTCTTCAGGCTATAGGATTAACAGAGCAGCAGATGATGCAGCTGGATTGTCTATATCAGAGAAGTTAAGAAGCCAGATCAGAGGACTTGATAAAGCAGCATCTAATTCACAGGATGGTATTTCACTTATCCAGGTTGCAGAAGGTGCACTCAATGAGACACATTCTATCTTACAGAGAATGAATGAGTTAGCAACACAGGCAGCTAACGATACTAACACATCTACTGACAGGAATGCTATAGCAGCAGAAATGAATCAGTTAACTTCAGAGATTGACAGAGTTCATTCAACAACACAGTTTAATACAATGAATCTTCTTGATGGTAATTTTAAAGGTAAGTTTATACAGGTTGGTTCAATGAAGGGTCAGACAATCACGATTTCTATTAATAAGATGGATGCACATTCTATTGGTGTAAGTGGCTTAGCAGTTTCATCTAACACTTCAGCCAGCGAGTCAATGAGCAAGATTCAGAATGCTATACAGTCAGTATCAGATCAGCGTGCTAAGCTTGGTGCTATCCAGAACAGACTTGAGCATACTATCAATAACCTTAACACTACAAGTGAGAATACAGCTGCTGCAGAATCACGTATCCGTGATACAGATATGGCATCAGAGATGGTTGAGTACAGTAAGAATAATATCTTACAGCAGGCAGGACAGTCTATGCTTGCCCAGGCTAATCAGCAGACACAGGGTGTGGTTTCACTTTTACAGTAATCGTTAGTTAGTATATTTATTATGATGACTTAATGGGGTTGTCGCATTAAGAATAGTTTATACCACATATAGATTAGTTAAATTAGTCAATATGCTAAGATATCTATATGTAGTGTATGTTTTCTTACTGCGATAACCCCATTGTTGGATATATATAAGAGGTGTATAGATGCATATAGATAAAAGCTTTTTTGAAGATGAAGTTAGGGATGGCTTCTATGTTACATCAGATATGAAGCATGCGTGGGCAGCACAGCTTGAGGTGCTTAAAGATGTTGATGAGTTATGCCGTAGATATGATATACAATATTTCGCTGAGTGGGGAACAATGCTTGGAGCAGTACGTCATCATGGATTCATTCCGTGGGATGATGATATGGATATATGCATGAAACGTCAGGATTATAACAGATTTCTTCGTATTGCAGAAAAAGAAATGCCTGATGGTTATCAATTGTTTAATATAAGTAGTGATAAAGATAACGATAATATGTTGACCAGAATAATCAACAGCAGGGAAATAAGATTTGATAAAGAATATATACATAAGTATAACGGTTTTCCTTTTATAGTGGGGATAGATATATTTCCACTTGATTTCATTGCACCTAATAAGGATGATGACGACTTTCAGTGTGAAATTATCAAAATAGTAAACGATGTTGCAAGATATGGACGTGAGCTGAATAATCTTGGAGAGAAACCGACAGAAGAAATGCTGTCAGTATATGAGAAAAATATCCAGAATGTTGAACAGCTATGTGCAGTAACTATAGATAGAAGTAAAGATATAGTCCAGCAGATGAATGTTTTAGTGGATCAGCTGTGTTCGTTGTATACAGAGGAAGAAGCAGAATATGTGACTATAATGACATTGTGGGTTGACAACAGAAGCTATAGGTTCCCTAAAGAATATTACCAGAAATCGGTGAGGCTTCCTTTTGAGAATATAGATATACCGGTTCCATATGCATATGATGCTATATTAAAAAAGAAATATGGTGATTATATGAGGCTTGTGCATACATGGGATTCGCATGATTATCCTTTTTATATGAGGCAGGTAGATATATTAAAAGAAAGAAAATATGCAGACTTATGGGGATATCATGACTCATCATATAGTGAGTATCAGGCATATAAGGAGCTGATAGAAGCTAATAGAATAAAAAGACAGATAGCCAGAAAACTTGCTAAGGATAATAATATAAACAAAAAAAGGATAGTATTTATGCCGTATAAGGCATGTTACTGGCATATGCTTGATGGACTATGGCATGAGTATAATGATAGAGAAGATATAGAAGTAAAGGTGGTTCCTGTTCCATATTATTATAAGAATTATGATGGAACTGTTGAACCATATATAGATACAGATATGTATCCGGATTACATCAATGTTATATCATATAAAGAATATGATTATAAGGAATATGTGCCAGATGAAATCATAATTCAGAATCCGTATGATGAGAGTAATATGTCAGGTACTGTGCATCCAGATTATTATGCTAAAAAACTTGCTTTATATACAGATAAACTTACATATATACCATATTTTATGACTGATGAGATAGATCCTAATGATATGAGGGCATATCGCAGCATGGAAGCATATGTTACAGTCCCAGGGGTTATATATGCTGATGAAACAATAGTCCAGTCAGAAGCAATGAAGGAACTGTATGTGAAGAAGCTCACAGAATTCATGGGAGAAGAATCAAAGGATGAATGGAATTCAAAGATAAATGGTGAGGGTTATAAGTGGTATAAAGGCAGCAATGCTGATAATAAGATATACATGCTGCCAGATGCATGGAAAAGAAAGGTAGAAAGACCAGACGGAAGCTATAAGAAGATAATACTATATTATATAGGTGTTAATGGATTCCTTGAGCATGGCATGAAAATGTTTGATAAAATCCACAGGGCTATAAAGGTATTTAAGGAAAATGAGAGTGATATTGTATGTATGCTTTCATTTGAGGGAGATATGGAAGATATCCTTAGCAGGGAAAGTGAGGAACTGCTTGCAGCATATAGTGATATAGAAAGAGAATATGCAGAGTATATTATACCAAATAACAAGATACGAATGGCAATAGAAGTGTGCGATGCGTACTATGGTGATGCATGTGCGGTGGCACAGAAATGCAGAAATGAAAAGAAACCAGTTATGATACAGGATGTGGATATATAATTCTATTTTCTGTGTTGATGAAAAATAAAGTAGCAGAATCTCTTGTGATTAGTGAAAATAATTACGAGGATCTGCTATTTTTTTGTTAAACGATGATTAATATGATTTTCTGGTGAAAAGTGTCTTATTTGCAAGACAATATTTGTAGAAAAGTGTTCTATGAAAATGTTGAATAAATATAAAAATAACAAAATGTCCCATAATATTGACTTTTGTCCCAATATGCAATAGTATAATAAATATAAGTATATTAAATTTATCTGTAATATAGAAAGGAATCCTGTAATATGAAAAAGCAAAATGTTTTGAATCTGATTAAATATCATGTTGAAAGAAATGAGAATGGTTTTAGAAATGAAGCTATTAATATTGCAAGATATTTTGACAGTATTGGGGATGATCAGCTTGCTGAATATATTATGAGTTTGATTGCTGAATCAAATCTATATACACCACAGGGAAGTGATTTTGAAAGTGAATATTTAAAACCAATAGAAACAAGTACAGTTCAGCCTTTATATCTGCCATCGATAATATCAGAGAATATAAAAGGAATCATTAATGCAGTGAATCATAATATTGGGATTAATAAATTTTTATTTGAAGGAATGCCAGGAAGCGGAAAAACTGAAGCTGTGAAACAGGTTGCAAGATTACTTGACAGAACATTGTTTTATGTAGATTTTGAAAATCTTATTGATAGTAAGCTTGGACAGACTAATAAGAATATTGCAGCACTTTTCAATGAAATCAACATGCTTCCACAGCCGGATAAGGTGGTTATATTATTTGATGAAATTGATGTTATAGCATTAGATCGTATAAATAGTAATGATGTGCGTGAAATGGGGAGAGCAACATCGGTTATTTTAAAAGAATTAGACCGCCTGACAGACTTGAATAAGGAGATTGTTATTATTGCAACAACAAACTTGTTTTCTAACTTTGATAAGGCCTTAGTGAGAAGATTTGATGCAGTTATTAATTTTGATTGTTATACAAAAGAAGATTTAATTGAAGTTGCAGAATATTATTTTAATTCATTTGTCAGGAATTTCAAAGGAATATCAAAGGATATACGTCTTTTCAGAAAAATACTGAATGTGGCAGAGAAAATACCATATCCAGGAGAACTCAAAAATATAATAAAAACATCACTAGCATTTAGTGATGTGAATTCAGAAAATGATTATCTTAGAAGGTTGTTTAATAATCTGATTGGTAATATTGATGAGATAGATGTTTCGTGGCTGCATGAAAAGGGATTTTCTGTGCGTGAAATAGAGAAACTTAAGGGGGAGTCTAAAAGTAGTGTATCAAGGAAGCTGAATGAATAAAATAATTAAAAACGAGTTGCAGTAGAAATTGAAATTATTAGGAATTGAATTATTGGAGAATTTGCTTATATGGAGGAGAAAGGGAATGAATAATGTATTGGAATTAAAGGGAAAACGTTTCGAACAGGCTTCAAAAAACGGTGGTGGTGGCGGAGCTGCCATGAATAGCAAGGTAACAGTCACAAGTGTACATATTCTTCGATTGATAGAAAGACTGAATCAGTTGAAGAATTTCTGGGAAAATGAGAATCAGGCATTTAATGGGGCGTTAGTGAGTGTGTACTATAACAAGATAGTGGCTAAAACGAACAGAATTTCAGGAATATTCAAAGGGGAAAAATCAAATTATGCGATTGTCGGTGCTAAATTCAATCCAGATAAAACAAAGCATATTATAACATATTATTTAGATTTATCAGATATAGATAATAGCATTTCATTGCTCTCTAAGGCTGAGAATATTTTAAGGTTATACTTAGAAGGTGCGATTTCTAAGGAAATATTTGATAATCGCAAAATATTTGATGCAATAGATTACAAGGAATTGAATCTGAGTAAGTCGCTGTTCAGACAGATTATAGCAGATGTATCATATATCGAAGATTTTGATGTTGAATTAGCTGATAAACACAACAAAGAAAGCATTATTACAATATACGATACAGGTGTAGATATTAAAAAAATATTTAAAAGTATCGGTATTGATATCTTATCAGCCAGAGTGCTGGATAATAGAACAGTTTATCTGGATGTAAACCAATTAAATCTGTTATATGAAAAAGCACCTTATCTGGTTGCAATGTCAACGGAAAATCTTTCAGAGTTATCGCCAGAAGATTTTATAGATAAGTATGAAGAACAACAAGTAACGATTCCAGCTCCGAAACATGAACCAGTTATAGGAGTTATTGATACACTGTTTGATGAAAGAGTATATTTTGGTGAGTGGGTTGACTACCACAAAATGATAGATGACAGACTTCCGGTTTCTTCAGATGATTATCGTCATGGAACAGCTGTATCATCAATCATAGTAGACGGACCAAAGCTGAATCCATGGCTTGATGATGGATGTGGGCGTTTCAGGGTCAGACATTTTGGCGTGGCAGCAGGTGCCCAATTCTCTTCATTCAGAATTATAAAATTCATTAAAAGTATTGTTGAGGAAAATAAAGATATAAAGGTATGGAATATTTCACTGGGAAGTAACCAGGAAATAAATGATAATTTTATTTCAGCAGAGGGAGCGGTTCTGGATCAGATACAGTATGAAAATGATGTTATATTCGTAGTAGCAGGAACTAATAAGCCTAATACCAATGTTGTAAAAATAGGTTCGCCGGCTGACTCTATTAACAGTATGGTTGTAAATGCGGTAACAAAGAGTGGATTATCTACACGGTATTCAAGAAAAGGTCTGGCACTTTCTTTTTTTGCAAAACCAGATGTAAGTTATTATGGTGGTAGTGAGGAACAGTATATACGTGTATGCGAACCATTGGGAGAGGCTAATGTTGCAGGAACGTCCTTTGCAGCACCATGGATTGCAAGAAAGCTGTCATATCTGATAGATATATTAGGGTTAACCAGGGAACTTGCAAAAGCTTTGATTATAGATGCTGCAAGGGGATGGAATGAAGCACCTGGACCTGAAGAGGTAGCACTTTATGGACATGGTATTGTACCTATTAGAATTGAAGATATTGTTGAGACGAAGGATGATGAGATTAAATTTCTGGTAACAGATGTCAGTGAAAAATGGAATACATATAATTACTATTTTCCAATACCACTTAAAGATAATTATTATCCGTATTTTGTAAGGGCAACAATGTGTTATTTTCCAATATGTGACCGTGCACAGGGGGTTGATTACACAAATACAGAACTTAACCTTCATTTTGGCAGAATAAAAGATAATGGAATGCTCAATGAGATAAATGCAGATAAGCAGAATCTTGATGAAACATTGGATGGTGAGAAAAACTTTATTCTTGAGGGAGAGGCACGAGAAAGATTCCGTAAATGGGATAATGTGAAATATATATCTGAGGTTATTAAAAGAAAAAGAATTCCTAAGAGATCATATAGAAATAAAAACTGGGGAATGGAGATTAAAACAAACAACAGATTGGATTACAAAGATGGCGTTGGACTGCGTTTCGGCGTTGTTGTGACATTAAAGGAAATGAATGGTGTCAACCGGATAGAAGAATTTATTAGGAACTGCCATCTTAATGGCTGGCTTGTGAATAAAATAGATGTTCAAAATAGGATTAATCTTCATGAAAAGGTTAATGAGGAGATTGAGTTTGAGTAATGTAGAATATGATAGTAAAATTATTACGCATAGACTGTTGGGTGTTACAAAATGACTTTGACTAATTGAGTGCATTTTTATAGTATAAAATGGTGCAAAAAAGTATAATATAGTATATAATAATTGTATGATAATTTAATGTTATCCATAAAATATGCAAAATATAAAAAGAAAAGATGGTTATTATTCGATGAAAGGGCAATATGAAACAAAAAAAGTTGAATATATGGAAAGACGTTTTGGAAAAAAATTTTAAAGTAAAAGATTTTCCCAATGCAACAGCAATTCAAGATAAAGGTGGTGAATATACAGTTCAGTTGTTTGAATTATTGGTTGCTGAAACGTTAAATCTACACGATCAAAATATAAGATGGAATGTAACCAAAAGTGGTCATGATCACGGAGTTGATTTTGTTGGACATGAGTTAAAAGATAGCTATACACCATTTATACAAAAACCGTTAGAACTTATATCATTAGGGCAGGTAAAAAGGAAAACTTCCAGCTATAGATATGATGATTTTAAAAATGATTTATTTAAAATTAATGAATATTGCAAAGATTCTGATTTTTTTAAAACGAGCTCTTTAAAACAATTTTTATTTGTTTTGAGTTCTGATAATAAGAATAGCATACGTAATATTCAAGATAACTTTCAGAAAGATAATAAAAGTACGCTAAAAACATTAATGATGTCATATGTGGGTTTTATTGATGCACACGAAATATTTATGAGTTGGAAGAATAACTATAGATATTTTGAGAACATTGTCAATAAAGCACTTTCAACTGAACAATTGGAATGTTTTGAAGAGTTTGTAAATAATACAGAGGGAACCTGGCTTTCTGTTTCAATAGCAGCACCTAAAGAAGGTATAATTGATATGCCAGTTGAACAAATTCTTACACTTCAAACAGATAACATTGATTTAGGAATGGATATCTATATAAAATGGCATTCAAATTCTGATGTTCAACTATTGCATCCTTTGCCAATGGCGGATGTTAGAAAAAACGGATATCAATTACATATTTCTGGAAAAAAAGATTTAAAATTACTGTTGCGTAGTCATAAATGTGGTCAAATTAATTTTGGAGAAATAGAGATTTATTCGCCTAAAAATCAATTCATCGCCAAAACCGAATTAAATACGGTAACAATAAAAGAGGGTCTGTCATTTTATTATTATCGAAAGCCTACATTTAAAATTTATCAGCAATTGCAAAATATACTAGTGCAGACAGATGATGAAAAATTTTCCCCAATTGCAATATTGGGTAATGGTGGTATAGGCAAATCAACATTAATAAGTGAAATTTATGCTTCATCAGTTGGACGAGGATATTTATCCTTTGATATTTCGCAGCCGAAAGATCACCAACATAATCGTTTTTTGATTAAAAAATTATTTAGAAGCATTATTTGTGCAGAAGATGAAGGTTATTTCTTTGATTATAGTATATTATCATATATACGTAAATTTCTAGGGGTTATCTTTAACGAAAATTGGAGCGAAGTTTTAAATAATTACTTTACAGCAGAAAATTCAGATATTAACACTGCATATATTGGTGATTGTTTGGTATCATGCATAATAAAATTGGCCTCTAAGCTAAATGTTTTCTTATGGTTTAGTGATTTGCAATGGGCATCGCCAGAAACAATTAAAATATTAGAAATATTCATTAATGAATTGTATAATAACAAAAATATTCTGAAAAATAAGGTTGTTGTTGTTTTCGAGGGACGAAAAAATGAGTGTATATTTATAGAAAACAGAAAGTATTATCCAGCCCACTGGGATGCTTTTACAAACAATTGCTTATTAAATGTATATAAAATAGATAATTGGAATGATGATGATTCTTTTGAATTTTTAAAAATGATATTTAATATAAAATTGTCCGATGAAAAAATATATAAAAATTATATAAATGAGTTGCTTTGTAAATCCAAAGGCAATCCTATGCATATGTTGGAATCTGTAAGATATTTATTGGAAAAAAAGAAATTAGCATTTAATAATGAACACCAAATTGTAATTTTAAATAACGACTTATCTGATATTTATGTCAAAAACATTTATGAAATAATAACAAGAAGAATTGTATATTATCAACAAGAGTATGGAAACTATATTGATATTTTATGCATTATTGCAAAACTAAATGGTATTCAGCCCGTGTTATATCAAAGATTAATTCATAAATTTTGTTGTCAATATAATGATTTAGAAGAATTAGAAATTAGTAGTGCATTTGGCACTTATAGAAATAATAAATATAATTTTGCACATGAAAATTATTTAATAACATTTAGTAAGCTAACCATTTCTAATGAATTAATTTTATCGGAGGCAATAAATTTTTATTCTCAATTACGGGATGATGCCTCTCAGTTATCAATTATTATATTAAAGAGAAATCTTTCGAATTATAATTTATACGAATTACATAATGAAATAATAGAATTAATTAAAAAAACGCAGAATATTCATATTAAAATTAATTTATATAATATGCTGCTGGATATACCTGAAACTTTAAATACAGATGGAGATTTTTCAAGAGCCAGTGTATTATTTGAATTAGCTGAATTAAATGTTCAAGATGGAAGCTGGCAGACTGGGTTGGAATATCTGGATGAATTATGTGAGATTTTAAATGGATGTGAATATAATACCATTCTTTATAAGTTAAAGGCTAAACAGGAAGCAGCTAATATTTTAGCCGATATGCTTTTATTGGACAGAGCCATTCAGGTGGCAACTGAAGGAATTGACATTGCAGAAAATTATATAGATGCAGGAAAATTTTCTGCTGAGCAGGTATATAATTTAAAAAATGAATATCAAAAGCTTTATGCACGTTTGGCTGTGTGTTATTGGTTTTCAGGAGATATTGATAATGCCGACAAATTTCAAAAAAAGGCATATTCAGATGCACAAGAGATTAAAAATACCTATATGGAAGCCCGTGTTTTATATGAAATTGGAACTTTACAATTTCATAGGGATATTGATAGGGGGATTGAAAATATTTTAAATGCTAAAAATATCGGAAAGGATTGTTTACAGCTTAATGATGAAAAATCATTAATAGAAGTTCAATTATTAATTGGAAAACTTTTAAAGTCAGTTGAAGATGGAGATTTAAACTCAATCAAAGATGTAAAAAAACGTATCGACATTTTGTTGGATAGTTACAGAATTACACCATATGTTTATGAAGAATTTTTATGTTATACAATGCAGGGAATATGTTTTATAGAGTTCAATGATTATCAATCAGCAATGAATAGTTTTTTAAATAGTTTAAAAAGTGCAACTGAATCACATATGACAAATTTAGAATGGAAAGCGTTATTTAACATAATGCAGCTTAATTTATTATGTGGAAATGAACCAACAGCTGATATTTATGCACAAAGAGCTAATGATATATTAAAAAGGGCATTTGAAGAAAATCCTATTTGCAAATCATATCTAGAAAATATGCTACAGCCTGTTACTGATAGATTAAATTGCTTTTTATATGACGATGTTGACATTCCTTGTTATGAATCAAAAATGTTAGCAGTAGCATATGATAAATATTTGTTTGTAATAATGAACTAAAAGCAGAGTTGTCACAATAAGAAAAATGAAACTATACATGGGATACCCAGTTTTATTTACTAATGTATATAGCGTAGATAATTCTTAATGTGACACTCTTATTTTAAAATATTATGAAAAATATTCTTTTATACAATTAACGATAGAGTTACCAACAAATTTTATTTCTTCAGAAGTATGTGCAGTACTAAATATAAAATATCCTTTTGTGAATATATGTAAGTTTGCCATATATTTTAATAAGAATTTGCGAAAATGATCTTCTTGAAAATTCATATTTGGTGTAGTTACACTAAAGCAGGCAACACTTCCTTCTATATTAAGGTTAATGTTATTATCAACTATATATTTATGTATTTGATTTATAATTGCCTGAGTATCATTTTTCCATATAGGCCAATTATTACGATTTTCCTGTAACATATATTCACATTCGATTGCTGCTGCAAGGGCGAGATTTTCACCTGAATGAGCATTTGAAATTTTAAGCTTGGACATATTTAAAATCTCTTTTTGAGAACCAAGCACTGCTGCTAGAGGTAATCCATTTGTTAATCCCTTTGATATACATAGAAAATCTGGGGTTAATTTATAAAATGTAGTTACTCCACCATATGCATATCGGATACCAGAAGTTACTTCATCAAAAATTGTATAAATATTATGACTTTTGCATATATTAATAATTTCTTTTAAATCGTTAGGTGCGTAATTAGCAGGACATAATACAACACAAGCCAAAGTATCAGAATTCATTAGAATATTTTCTTTTATTATATCAGCATCTTTTTTACAGCATATGTGTAAACTTTCAGTCACATCGGGAATGCCTAATTGTGAGGGAGTACACTCATAGTATGAAGGGCTGCACCAATCAAGCCAGCCATGATATTCACAAGATAAAACCTTCTCTTTCTTGGAAAAATAGCGGGAACTTCTAACGGCTGCATATACTGAGTCAGCACCATTTTTAAAAAATTTGATTGCTTTATATGTTGGAAAACGATTTAATAATAAATTAGCTAATTCATATTCTAATGTTGATGGAATAGAAAAATTAACTCCTTTTTCAATTTGTTTTAACATAGCATTGTTAATACGTGGATTGTTATATCCCCAAACAGCTGTACCCATTGCCATTTCGCAGTCAAGCCATTCATTGCCATCAATATCAATAAAATGACTGCCATGTGCTTCAGTTGCAAAAAAGGGACTGTAGCCTTTTTCAAGTCGCTCAGGACTTTTAGCTAAAGTGCTGGAACTTGCTGGAATAATTTTTTTGCTAGTTTCATAAAATGAAATACTTTTTGAAACATCTCTTGCCATAATAAAATTCTCCTCATATTAACGTATTTTTGTACCAGGCCAAAATGTGCCGGATAATTCTTTAAAATCTAGTATGTTACTATTTAAATCTATAATTATATCATCGCTATTATAATTTTGACGTAATTTCCACCAATAATCGTTGTTGAGTAATCTAACAAATTGGTCACATAAAAAAATAAATGAGCTTTTTTGCATATGGAAACTGCTATCAACTATTTCTGGAAGCCAGATTGAAATGTTATCCTTACATAAAATTGATAAATCAATATATTCTGTAATATTTAATAAATTACTATTTATAAACCATTCAGATAAATGTTTTGCTTCTGTTCGTGCCTCACATAAATCGATTAAGATATATGGTTGCCCATTTTTTACATTATGATTTTTTAATCCTTTTTGTATATATATAAATAAATCATCTTTAATATCTGTATTATGTAAACTCCAAAATCTTGCAATATTCCCTTTTCTATTAAAATTTCTATGAGAACCATTACTTTTTTCCCAATGATACTGAATAATTTCAGTATCTATAAATGCAGCATATCCCAACTGTTTAACACGCATTTGGTAATCCCAATCCTCATAACCATTATAAAAATCTTCATTTAAAAAGCCGATTTTTTTAATAATATTATAGCGTATTGCACAAAAAGCAAAAATTGTACATTGTACTTCTTGAAATGTATCGACAGGTAAGTTTTGAGGTTTGGAGTTTAAGTATAAATGACGTCCCACATTGTCTTGGAATGAAATTCCACAACATTGAATCCCACCCGTCTGAGGATAAAGCAACATACATCCGATTATACCTGCTTTAGGATTGAATATGAAATCATTCATTAATTTATCCTGCCATTGAGAAGATAAAATCAAATCAGAATCCATAAATACCACAGCTTCACAAATTGGTAATACCTTTGTTAAAGCTTCATTGATAGATTTTGAACATCCCAAACTGTGCTTGTGTTCAATAATTGTAATATCACAATTATTATGATGCGCCAGAGAAAATTGGTGTAATAATTCACTGATATGATTACCAGAGCCATCATTTATAAAAATAATCTGTGTCTGAAATTTAAGTGTATTAGATAATGAGTCTAAAAATCTTTTTAAAATAGCAGGTGTCTGAAATATAGGAATGATGATTGAAAAAAACATTAAATCCCCCTTAATAAACCATTGAACATTTTATGGATAACATTAAATTATCAATAAAAAAGCAACCCATTTCATGCGTATAAAATGAGTTGCTAAAACCAATATAGTATTCAATTTATATATTAAAATCCTTCCTTGGATGTTTATTTAAAAGAATATCCCGTTGTTTAGCAACGGCGACATGTGTATAAATTTCTGTAATGTTAATAGAACTATGACCTAGCATTTCTTGGATATAACGGATATCAACATCAGCTTCAAGTAAAGATGTTGCAAATGTATGGCGAAACATATGCGGAGTAATGTGTAGATTAATAGCAGCCAGGTCAGCATATTTGTTGATTGTTCTCCGGACGGTCTGATCGGATAATGGGGTTCCTTTCTGATTTACGAAAAAATAACTACAGCCTTGTATTTCGTTATAGAATTCATCGTAGTATTCATTCAGTATGCGCAACACAGAGTAATTGGCAATTTGTATACGACGTTCTTTATTTCCTTTTCCGTGAATAAGAATAGTACCATCATATAAATTAATGTGCTGATGTTGTAATGCACATAACTCAGATATACGTATTCCGGAACTGAAAAGTAATTCTATAACAGCTACATCGCGTAATGCATTACGGCGCTGGTAGAGTGTTTTTGCATTTTTTTGATACGAATAGATAGTTGAGAGAAATATTTCTATAGTATGTAGAGGAATAGTGCGTGGTAATTTTACAGGTTCGCGGAAGTGGATTTGTAATTTATTAAATGGATTTACATTTAATATGTCTTTATATTCTAAAAAATGGAAAAAAGCCTTGATAGAAGCAATTTTTCGTTTTACAGTTTTGGGTTGGTATTTTTTATTGAGCATGGCAATATAATGCTCAATAAAATCCGGGGTTATATCAGAAATAACTGTAACAGGCAAATATTCAGAAAACTGTTTTAAATCAGTTCTATAAGCTTTCAGAGTTTTCTTGTCTAGGCGTTTGTTTGCCTCACAGTGTTCAATATAGTTTTCCATAAGTTGATGTGAATTAATCATTATAAAATCTCCTTGTATAATATTTTTGTATAATGTATTTTAAACAATTTTTAGGATATATGTTAATAAACTGGAGCATATAATGTTATATTATAGATATAGACACAGAGATTATTCTTATGATATTGCATAAGCAATATATTAAGTATATACTATAGATAAGATTATAAGAGATAGGATTTATGTTGAATTCTAATGATTACATAAAGACAATATATAATAGATACAAGTATACAGGTCATTCGAATCGTTAGGATTCGGGTGGCTTGTTTTTTAAATGGTAGGGTTTGGTAGTTTAAAGTTCACTATAAAAACGAAGTAGAGAGGAAATATATGATGAACGAAACAATAAAATTGCTGGCAGGAGGTATAAGTGCCATTATTCCACCTGAATATATAGGGCAGAAGCTAATTGAAAGTGGAACAGGAATACTTTGGAAAAAATTAAAAAAACGGCTTGAAGGTGATAATAATGCAGTGGGAGCAGGCTTATATGATGCTATAGAGCATAGTGTGGAGACGTATGCCAATACCCATACACATAATAAAGATGATATAGCAGTATGTTGTGAAAAGTTATATTTTGAATGGATGCAGAATAACAGTCTTAAAGATGATTCAATCAAAAAAGCATTATCCACGATTAGTGCACAACCAATAGGAGAAGTTCAGGTCGAAACTTGGAAAAGTTTTCTGGAAAGGGAAATTTTAAAAAATGATGAACTTAGAAATTGGATAGAGCATAAAAGTATAGAAAATATTAGTTCAAAGTTAGATTGTATTAGGCAGGAAATAAAAGAAATGCCAGCTTCATTAAAGAGATGTGAAATATTAGAGAATATGTATAATATATTCGAGGATGAAGAGTATAAGATTTATATTAAAAATATGCATGATGCATATAGAGAATCTGTAATGGGCGAAAGCTTTGGATTGAATAAAATATATACAGATTTACATGCCATTATATGCGAAAACATAGAACATACAGAAAAAAAGGTTGAAAATATTGCAGAATATATATGTAAATGGCTGAAAGATAAGCAATACAGCAATGGTATATATAGTAATAGTATGTTGCTTGTATATGGAGAGCCTGGCAGTGGTAAGTCTTCAGTGTTAAAGAAAGTAGTCGATGAATTAACCAATGGTGTCGAGGACAAAAAAACAATAGTTCTTTCACTTAATTTGTTTGAAGTAACATTTGTTGATGCAAAGACAGCATTAGATGTTGTAAAACAATATATTAAGAATGGGTATCCTTGGTTTTATGAAGCCGATAACAGATTAGACAGGATTCTTATATTAGATGGATTGGATGAAATAAAATATAAGGTTTATGAAAAGTCGCAGGAGTTGTTAAGAGAACTTGAAGGCGAAAAATGGAAGTTTGACTGTAAGGTGATAGTGAGTGGAAGAACGCAGGCAGTCAGAAAAGCAAAAGAAAATATATATAATTATATAGATGTAGAAATATTACCACTTTATATAGATGAGGATGAAAGAAAAAAATATATAAATAAAGTTGTTGATGAAAATAATTTATTAGAAATAGACCTGCGGTTAGATTATTGGGACAAACTTCAGAAAGAATTTAATATTATTCAGAATATGCCTTTACAGAACAGCAGATTTGATGAGATCAGCAGACAGCCATTGCTATTATTTCTTATTATGTGGACGGCTAAGTATTCAAATATTGATTTGATGGAATTAAAGAATACAGCAGAACTGTATGACAAAATATTTGAATGTATATATACAAGAGAATATAGTAGAAAAAAAGCCTATGGGTTAAAATATAAAGCTGAATATTCAGAGTATCAAAAAATGCTTGCTCATCTTGGTGGATGTGCATATAGGAATAACAGTAGAAGTGTATCAGCAAATACAATATATGAATATTGTACAGTCATGGATGATAAAAAATTATGTGAAAACTGGATTAAATTACATCAAGATGATAATCCATCAAAGCTTGTATTGCTTTTTTTCTTAAGAGAGAATTATAAAAATGGTAATGCTAGTAAAGGTACAATAGATGAGCAGAATACAGAGATAGAATTTATGCACAAGACATTCTATGAATATCTTGCAGCTATTGAGATAATACGCTTAATGTATGAATATACTAAATCGGATGATTATGATAAAAAATTAAAGCAAGTGTTTTATATGTTTAGCCAGAATAGAGTAGATGATGTAATAGCGGATTTTGTAAAGGAAATAATTCTGAATGAGAACCTGATGTTTGGAGATGAGGTAATAACATTAGCAAAATATGATAGCATATTAAGTGAAATAGTAAGTAGCGCATATAATGTGAATTATCCAGTGATGATAGGAACAGGTGATTTATCACAATATATATATGTCAGGAATTATCAAAATTTAAAGAATATTGTGCTTACGTATGAAAAAAGTATATCAGAGCTAATAAAAGGAACAGCGGATTTTATAAATATGAGTGAAAATAATATATATAAGCTGCAACTTGAAAATATGGAATGGGATGATGTTAATATTGCATCATGGGTGCTGGATTATTGTAATATGAGCGGAAGTCATATGGAAAATGCAATATTGAGTGGTGCCTCATTTACATATAGTGATATGCAAGATGCCGTATTAATGATGGTAATGGCTGATAGAACAGACTTTAGTAATGCATCATTAGATGGAACAGATTTTACTAATGCATATCTTGCAGTAGCCAATTTTTCAGATGTTGAAATGAAAGAAACTGTATTTGATATAACGAATATTGAAGGCGTAATGATTCAATACTTACTGATGTGAGTTTTGCAGGTGCGGATTTGACAGCTGCTAGTTTTGACTATGCAACTTTAACGAAAGTTGACTTCAGAAGTGCTGATCTTACACGGGCGGATATGACTGGTGTTACAATAATTGATTGCAAGTGGGAAGCTTGTATAATGGAAGATTCCATATTAGCAGATGTAGATATAAGTTCTTTTAATCTTGAAGATGAGGCAATAGTTAAAATGCTTGCACAAGCAGATTTGTCAGATGCGATATGGGATAATGTTACGGAGAAACAGGAGAGGAGATTGTTTGAGGAGAAGGAGATATATGAGAATAAATGCAATGTGGATTGGACAATGTAAAGAATATATTTTTAGTGCAATTGTATCAAAAATCATAAGTGATGGAATAGATTATGTGAAAATCATGAAAAGGGAAAAAAAGCAAGCAGGTGTGAATTTTTATACAGAGATATATGGAGTTTTAGTCAATACTGTTGACAAAACTATATATAATAAAAGTTATGACAATGAAAAGAGAAATAAAATATCAGAAGATATATTATATTATTTGCTTGAAGGGAAATATGATTATAAAAATGCTATAAAAGAGGGAATTAGAAAAAATGGTGTTAATAATGTGGATATAGATGTTTTTTCCGATATCTTTATAAGAGAAATAAGTTCTAATAATATTTTATGTAAAGAGATAGTTATATATACTGAAAGTTTAGATATAAAAATGAGTAAAGAAATTATAAAATTAATTAGTGAAGTAAGGGAGATGCTAAGAGACAAGGATATTGCAGAAGAAAAATATAAATATAAAAAAAAGAGAAATAGGGTAAATGAATATATAAATAAATGGAATGAAAATCTTTTTTTAAATAATTATAATGAGAGAGATGAGAATAAAGAAGTTAATATTAAATTAAATCAAATATATACGGATTTAAATTTGCCACATTATAAATGGAAAGAAAATAAAGAAATAAACTGTGATATAAAAAAATTACTTTATGAATATTTATGTGAACATGAAAAAAATAAAATGCTTTTAATTGTAGGACAACCGGGAATAGGAAAAAGTTCTCTAATAACATGGATGGTTAATAAATATAATGAAAATAATATATTTGTATTTGATTTTGCTTCGGATTTAAGTAATGTGAATTGGGATAAAAAAGAATATCTTGTTAGTAATATCATGAAAGAATTGGCATTGTCATATGATGATTTGAATGAAACAACAATAATATTAGATGGGTTTGATGAAATTGGGTTAAAGAGTGATAGATTGCAAATGCTTAATCATATATATCAAAAAATAGTAAATGAAAATAACATAAGCAGATTTTCGTTAATAATTACTATTAGGGAAAATTATATCGAAAATATAAGTAATGTTAATTGTGATTATATTGTCTTACAACCATTTAATGATTTACAAATAAAAGAATTTTGTAATTTGTATGGAAAAATAACTGGTAAAAAGGTATCTTCATGTGTTATTGATAATATAATTAATAGAAAAGAAATATTTGGAATTCCGCTTATATTATATATGACTGTGGCATTGAATATATCTGTAAGCAAAGAAAATTCGATTATAGATGTATATGATAAAATATTTTCAGTAGAAGAAGGTGGAATATACGATAGATGTATACAAAGTAAATATTTTGGAGATAGACATAGAATAAGTGAAATAAAAGAGGAAATACACCAGATATCAAGAAATATTGCTATGTGGATGTTTGAAAACGAACCAGATAGAGCATATATTTCTAAGGAACAGTATAATAAAATATGTAGTGAAAATATAAAAAATACAAAATATGATAGAAATGATGTGGCAGTTGGTAATTATTTTAAAAATATACGACATGTGGAAGGAATAGATGGGGAGTATATAAGTTTCATACATCGTTCTATATATGAATATTTTGTGGCAGAAACTATTAGTACAATGATAGAGGCAAATATGTTAGAATTAACTAAAGAAAATCAAGAGATAATTGCTGGAAATATTGCTTATTATCTAAAGAAAGGTATAATTACGCCTGTAATTGAAAATTTTTTGCAGTATAGATTAGAAAAATTTGCAAAAGAAAAATATAGCACACGTATTAAAGAATTTTATAGCTGGTGGGAAGAATTATTTTTTAATATGCTTAATAATGGCATGTTTTATTATGCAAAAAAAGATATTAATTATAAGGAAATTATTATAAAAGAAGTAACGTGCTTTGCGAATATGTTATATATAATGAGAGTGATTTTTGTTATATATAAAAATATAAGGCCAATTTGCGATACGGATGTCAAGTATATATTTCAAGATAAGGATAAATTTTCATTGATGTGTTATATTTGTTATTATAGTGCTGTTTCATATAATTATTATATTGGTAATTTGAATTTAAGTTGTTTTTCGTTAAAAGAAGTTATATTGAATGATATCACAGCTAATGATTGGATTTTTAGTAATGCCGAATTAGTAAGGGCGGTATTTAATAATGTAAAATTATTTGGTGCAGATTTTAAAAATGCAGATATGACTGAGATGGATTTGTCTCATAGTAATTCAATTGGAATAGATATAAAAGATGCAATAATAAAAGATACATTGTTTAATATAAAAGAAGTTGATTGGTTAAAAGAAAGATATGATTTGAAAGGATGTAGGCTTGCAAATTGTGATTATGAATGTATATCATTTAATGATTACGAGAATGGTAATAAAGATAAATTGCATCCATATAGATTTATAGATAGGTAGTAAATGCTTCAAACGTTGTACATACAAATGTTTCCAAAAATTTAATAAACAACCAAGTTACATAAGTTATACGATTGGATTATTATGGTTATATCAAATTTTTCGGAGCATTTACAGGTATATGGGTTGGAACGTTTACATTGAATGGGCTATTTTCAATGCCAGTATTGAAATAACCAGTAAAAATACGCCATCTGTTGTTAATGTTTTTGTCAAATTAATTATATATCAGAAAGTCATGTACGATACGTTATGAAAAAGTTGTAAAGTGGTGTGAAGAGTACATTACTAGGTTAAGCACAACATTCTTGTTATGTTATTAAGTACATAACATAGACACAATCAATGAAGCAACATCCGCAGAATAATATACAGCATAGCACAGACAGCCAAAGCCAACAACTTAAAACTATATGAATATTTTGAGTATCTACTTAAAGAGATAATAGTACATATGGATGATATTGATTGTTCGTTTTTGAAGACATTCTTTTATGGTTTCCAAAGCTGTACACATATAACAAAAAGACTATGGTTAACGATTTTTAAAAGTTAAGATATATTGGATGGAGCATTTATGTTTAAAGTATCTCCATAAGAGAAAAGAAAATGATTATAGGACGATAATATGTGAACGTATGGTTAATCAATTTGTCATTGAAATAGCAACTGATGAGTGAGTTATTGTTGAAAAGAGATTATTTAAAGACATACTAAATTTTTATGAAATATAGCCGATATAATACATAATTAAGAGAGATTTAGGATGAATCTTAAAATTGCATGGAGGCAAAAAAATCATAAAATTTTATTTGACCATCCGAAGTGATTAGATTCGGATGGTTTTATTTTATTTAATTACACCTTGATTTTACAATAAATGTTTTTTCTTCATTCACTTTATAAGTGAAAAGCAATATTCGATTAAAATACAGTAGCTATGTGACTTTCAGCAACTTTCACGACGTAGGTGTAAATAATATAGGTTAAGTAATATAATACGAGGAGTTTATTACTATGTATAAGATACCTTTTAATAAAGCAATATATTTACCAGAAGCTTTTAAATATGTTGAAGATGTAGTTAAATCAAGTTTAATAGCTGGAGATGGTAAATATACAAGATTATGTAGCGAGTGGATGGAACATAGATTTAAAGCAAAAAAAGTTTTGATGACTACTTCATGTACTGCAGCATTAGAAATGGCAGCAATTTTATTGGATATTCAGCCTGATGATGAAGTTATTATGCCTTCATATACATTCGTGTCAACGGCAAATGCATTTGTGTTAAGAGGAGCAAAATGTGTATTTGTGGATATAAGACCAGATACTATGAATATAGACGAAAGCAAAATAGAGGCTGCGATTTCAAGCAAAACTAAAGCTATTGTAGTAGTTCATTATGCAGGAGTAGGTTGTGAAATGGACACAATAATGTCCATTGCAAATAAATATTCTATACCAGTTGTGGAAGATGCTGCTCAAGGAGTAATGGCAGATTATAAAGGAAATGCATTAGGTACAATAGGTACATTTGGATGTTATAGTTTTCATGAAACTAAAAATTATACAATGGGTGAGGGAGGAGCACTTGTAATTAATGATGAAAAGTATATTGAAAGAGCGGAAATCTTAAGAGAAAAGGGAACTAATAGGTCAAGATTTTATAGAGGAGAAATAGATAAATATAGCTGGGTTGACATTGGCTCATCATTTTTGCCAAGTGAATTTAATGTTTCGTATTTATATGGACAATTACAAATTGCAGATAAAATCAATGAAAATAGATTAGAAACGTGGAATGCGTATTATGAATCTTTTAGGGATTTTGAAAATGATGGAAAGATTATTTTGCCTAGAATTCCCAAAGAGTGTAACCATAATGCACATATGTTTTATATTAAGTTAAAATCTATTGAAGAAAGAACTCAATTTATAAACAATATGAAAGAAAAAGGAATTGGATGTGTTTTTCATTATGTTCCATTACACTCTTCAGAGGCTGGAAAGAGGTTTGGTACTTTTTGCGGTGTAGATATTTATACATCTCAAGAGAGTGATAAATTGGTGAGATTACCAATGTATTATGGAATGTCAGATACAGATAAGGATTATATAATTGAGTCCGTAAAGTTACTTATAAAATGATTTCTATTTGAGATTAAAATAAAAGGGAAATTATGAGAAAATAAATTATGAAAAATATAATGATTCTTGGGGCAGGAATATATCAAGTTCCTCTTATAAAAAAAGCAAAAAGTATAGGATATTATACTATTGTAGTAAGTATTCCTGGCGATTATCCTGGATTTAATATTGCAGATGAAATTGCATATATAGATACAACAGATTATTTAAATGTATGTGAATTGGCTAAAAGAAAAAAAATAGATGCTATTTTAACAACAGGGACAGATGTAGCCTTGATAACAATTGGATATATATGCGATAAATTAAAATTAACTGGTATATCATTTGAAGCAGCTAAATTATCCACTAATAAAGCGTTAATGAAAAAAGCTTTTAAAGAAGGCGGTGTTAGTACTGCAGAATATATGATTGTATCATCATATGAAGAGGCAGAAATTGCGGCTAGGACAATAGGCTATCCTATAGTTATTAAAATTGTTGATAAATCTGGAAGCAGAGGAATAACTAAAGTAAATTCGGAAGAAGCTTTAAAAGATGCATATGAATATGGAGAGACATTTACAGATACAGATTATTTAATTGTTGAAAAATATATAAGTGCGCATGAAATCGGGATAGATGCATTTATTCAAAATGGAGATATTGTATTATTTTTACCTCATGATAAAATGATGTTAAGTACAAAAAGAACCAATGTTCCTAAGGGACATATATGTCCACTGAATTTGTCAGATGAAATGTATAAAAAATTGTTGGCTCAAACGAGATTAGTGATAAAAGCTTTAAAACTAAATAATTGTTCAGTGAATATGGATGTTTTTATAGATAAATATAACGATGTATATGTTATAGAAGCAACAGGAAGATGTGGAGGAACGGGAATACCAGAAGTTATTTCAGCATATGCCAATATTGATTATTATAAAATAATGATAGATAATGCATTAGGGAAATTAGTGGAATTTTCAAATAAATATAATAATTATTATGTTGCATCGTCTTTGATTTTTTCATCAAAAACAGGGAGATTAAGGAGTATAACTTATAATGAGAATTTGTTAGATGAAAATGATATATTTAAACTTGATTATGGGACGGGGCATTTTATACATGAAGCAGAAAATGGAACAGATAGAATTGGTATGCTTTTAGCAAGTGCAAATGATCGAGAAGTTTTGATGAAAAAAATACACGATTTTGATAAAAGTGTTAATGTGTGTATAGAGACTGATTTAGGGGAAAGAGGTTTTAAAGGTGACTTTTGAAGAACTAAAAACACCATGTTATATAATTAATGAAGAACAATATCGTATATCAATATGCGATTTTATGAAGCAATTTGAATCTGCATGGCCAGGAATTGTATTATTTGGATATTCGGTTAAAACAAATCATTTACCATATCTCATAAAAATAGCAAAAGAGTATGGATGGAAAACGGAGGTTGTATCACCGGATGAATATGAATTAGCTGAATTATGTGGAGTGTCTGAAAAAAATATAATTTATAATGGACCGCAAAAACGAAATACCGTTGTTGACTCAATAAAGGCGGGGGCAATAGTGAATTTAGATAATTTAATGGAAGTGCAATTAGTATGTTCACATATAGATGACTTTAATGTAAATATGATCAATGTAGGTTTACGCGTTAACTTAGATTTAGAAGAATTATGCCCAGGAGAAACAACCACTGGGGAAATGGTTGGGAGATTTGGTATTTGCGTAGAAAATGGGGATTTTGAAAAAGCACTTAATTTGTTAAAAGTTTCAGGAATATCCTTGAATGGTTTACATGTCCATTCGAGTAGCAAAAGTAGAAGCCTGAAATTTTTTAAGACCATTTCAAGGAAAACGGTTGAAATTATAAAAAAGTATAATTTATACAATATAAAGTATATTGATATAGGAGGAGGTTTTTTTGGAGGAAAATATTTTCCTAATAAGCCTTCTATAAGAGAGTATGCAAATACAATATGTACGGAAATTATTAATGGTTTGGGATATGAGAAGTGTAAATCTATAATGCTTATTTTAGAACCTGGTGCAGCAATACTTGCATCAACCATGGATTATTTGGTTTCCACATTGAATATCCGTGATATTAGAGGAAAACGAGTTATAACTGTTGATGGTTCATTGCTTCATATTAATCCTATGATGAATCAACATGAAGTACCTTGTACATTAATTAACCCAGGGATTGATACAATGTGTAAACAGATTATTGGAGGGAGCACATGTATGGAAATGGATAGAATATATCCGAGAGGGTTAAATAAATTGATCGAATTGGATACCCAAATTTTGTTTCATGCTTGTGGGGCATATATGAGTACACATAATAGTAGTTTTATTAACTCAGCACCATCTATTTATATTTTGAAAGATAATAATTATAAAATTTTAAGAGAGAAAAATATTGAATCAATGTTTAAATATTAAAGTTTAATTCATTTTGTGAAAAATTATTTTTTCGAGAGGAGATATTTATAATGTTTTGTGATAATAAAAAAAGGTTTGCAGTGTATACATCTGGTAATTGTACTAGAATTAAGAAAGCAATTGAAAAATATCCGGAATTATTATGCAGAATAAAATTTATAATTACTGACGAATGTGAAAATTTAGTTTTAAAACAATACTTTAACAAATTAGGTATACAATATTATAATTTTGATGTAAAACAAATTTATAATAAGGAGAAACGGAATTTTTTACTTTCTAATTACATAGAAGAAAAGTTGAAGCAAAATAATATTGATTACTGTTTCACGTTTGGAAAACATATTTTGAAAGGTCGTATTTTAGAAGAATACAAATATAGGTTGATTAATTTTCATCCAGGAATAATTCCGGATGTAATAGGGTTAAATGCAATTGATACAGCTATAAAAGAAAAAAAAAGGTATATTGGTAATACTGTACATTTTATTGATGAAGGGGTTGATTCTGGACCTATTATTATGCAAAATCAAATTTTGGCAGAAAATTTTGATAAGTATGGATATGATATTTTTTTAGATAGTATGACAGAATTGATATGGAAAACTGTTAGATTATTAGAGTTAGATAGAATTATAATTAAAAACAATAAAGTTATAATAAAAGGAGCAGATTATACAGTTTCAAGAGTGTTTCCTGAATTTAATGTCTAGAGTAGCTGGTTTAATAAATATATTTCAATATTAGATTATGGTTTTGTTTGTAGGTTATTAAATTTGATTAAATAATTTTCGGATTCAGAGCATGTATTACTTGTATAAGATAGTTTAAAAGATATTTATAGTTACAAAAATTGATTGATATATTTATTTAGATTGTCATAATTATATTGTAAATTATAAACTCCATTTTAGAATTGATTTAGAAAAAAATATCAAAGGTAATATATGCTATTTAAACAGAAATTGGTAAAAGAAGAATATTATGCATATGTTTTAGATGTATTGAATTTGATAGACCAGAAGATATTATAAGTATTTGCGAAAAAATAGGAAAAGGAGGAATACAAGTATTTGATTTTCTACTAAAAATAGAATAAAAATATTGTGTAAAAAGGTATATAGTAAACAATAGACATGTACTTGTTAAGTAGACTAAATGCAAAATAGTATTATTCAAAATAATTTGGCTCATATACCATTTGATAAAATAAAGAACTCTAAAGTAATTATATATGGAATGGGTGACAATGGACAGCACTGTTATGGGCAAATTCTTCATAGTAAATATTCTAGAATTGTGGGAATATGCGATAAAAAAATAAATGGGAATTTTCAGGGGAAGTGGATTTCAAAAGATGAGATTGTTAAGATGAATTTTAATTATATTTTCATCAGTATTTTGGATAAAAAAATTTTGCATGATGTCTATAACAATTTTCTTGCAATGGGTATAGAACAAAAGAAAATATTACATATGTATATGGGATATAATTCTAATGATAATAACATAGATGTATGGACTGAAAATATATTAGCAAGCCGTATTGAAAAACAAATAAATAGTATGTATAAGATAGCAAAAAAACCAGAAGAGTATTTGTTGGGATTGGGTGATTATATACTAAAAAAAATAAAAAGTTCTATTTTATTATTAAAGAAGATAGCTGCTTCTATACAAAGTGACATTAATAGAATAATATTTCTGAAATACATTTATGAACATGGAATTTTTGATGATGATTGCATGAAAATATATATGAAATCGCTTATAAGTCTAAAATGTTCAGATGATACATTATATGGCTTGGTAATTGATACAACAATGATGCAATTTAAGCATCCAATGATTTTATATGCAGATTATTTTAAAGATAGAATGGAATTACAAATTAAGTTGTGTAGTTATTATAATTTGAGTGTTAAAGAGGGGAAAAAACAAGTAAGAAAGATTAAAAATATAGCAATAGTTGCACAAAGGTTTTGTAACAAAGATTATTGGGATGCAACTTCGAGAATTGTTTTTTTATGCTCAAAGGAATTAAACGAACTGGGGTATAATATAAAAATTTTTGATTTATGTTCTATGCAAAGAGCGAATGAACAAAGGGTTTTTTTAGAATATCCATCTGGAATGAATAAAAACACTTTGGTAAGATTTGATAAACAAAATATGGCTGTAAATGTATACAATCCAATTTCGGATGATGTTAGTGAAAGGCTTAATCAAAATATAAATGCAATAGACAGTTTTAATCCCGACCTAATAATAGATATGGCTGATGAGATGTTTATAGAAGGATATATACTTAACAAAAAATATTATATAATAAATATTCCAATGAGAGCTATGTCCTATAGTTCATTTGCTAGTAAATATATAGCTTTTGATATTAAAAATATAAAAAAAGATATGAAAAAGTTTATGTCAATAGATGATGATAAATTTATAGATCTTAAATTATGTTTTACTGATAATGATGATTCAAAAAAAAATTATAAAAGGAAAGAATATGGATTTTCACAAGAAGATTTTTTGATTGTTACAGTAGGGACTAGATTGAGATATGAAATAGATATTGAGATGGTACAAAATATGATAGATTTTCTTGAAAGGAATAAGAGAGCTAGATGGATTTTAGTAGGAGATGGGGCAGGAGATTCTTTTATTGGTTATGATAAATATTTTGAAGAAAAGAGAATTATAGAGTGGGGAATGGAAAAAAATTTAATGCCATTTTATGGGATGTGTGATGCATATGTTAACCCTAAAAGAAAAGGTGGCGGTCTTAGTATACGTCAAGCAATGATGAAAGGTCTTCCTGTAATAACATGTGATTATGAGTCGGATGCATTAATTATGATGAAAGATAGTCATATTGTAAAAGGAGGGTATGAAGAAATGATGTTATATATGGAAAGATTAATGAGAAATACTGATTTTTATATAAAAATTAAAGAAGAAACTATTAATCAATTTAAAAATTGTTCATTTAGAAAAGATGTTCAGAATTTAATAAATTATATAGAAAGTGATAAATAGATGAAAAAAATTTATATATCTCAAAGTGAATATGTGCTTTATGATGAACCTTTAATAATATATGGTTATGGACGACAGGGAAAGTTATTATATAGATATTTGCATAGAATGAAAAAAAAAGTATTATGTATTGTCGATACTAATAAAAAAGGACATGCATTTTGTAGTATTGAAAAATCTGTTCAGTTGTATCCAAAGGCAACATTTGTAGTGGCAATATGTGACGGAAAGACAAATAAACAAGTAACAAATGATTTAATTAATAATTATAAGGCAAATAAAGTGATAATATGTGATAATTATGTTTATTTGCAAAGCTTGTATACACAAACATACAAACATATAAAAACAGATGGTAAAATATTATATGAATATCCGGTTAGGGTTGATTTCTTTTCTAAAATAAAAAGAAATGCTTCGTTTTTTAAAGATATTTACAATAAAGGATTATTAATTGTAAAAAATTGTAGAAATATTGATTCGAAAAAATATAATATTTCACTTTGCCTTATTTTTAAAGATGAAAGCGTTTATTTAAAAGAGTGGATAGAGTATCATTTACTAATAGGATGTGATCATTTTTATTTATATAATAACAATTCTTCGGATAATTATCGTGAGGTTATTAAACCATATTTAAAAAAAGGGTATATAACCCTTATAAATTGGCCTTATGAGAAAAAACAGATTGAGGCGTATATTGATTGTTTTAATAATTTTAAAAACGAAACAAAATGGATTGGTTTCATCGATATGGATGAATTTATCGTTCCGAATCATTATGATTGTATTGGCGATTTTTTTGATAAATATTATAAATATGGCTCTATCTTTATAAATTGGAAATGTTTTGGGAGTAATGGTATTAAATCTAGAAATTTAAAAGGTTTAGTGATAGAAGAATTTACTCAAAGTCATTTAGGATATTCATCAAATGGAAAATGTTTTGTTAATACTGGATATAAAATTCATTCAGATATGGATAAATATAGACTTATTCATCATAAATGTTATGTTGAAGATAATAGGGGGAAGGTTATACCTCCTATTGATGTTTTTGGGAACTATATGTTTTATTCATATCAAAAAGTGAAAACAACAGATTTTCCGATACAAATTAATCATTATATTCATAAGTCATTTGATGAATATATAGAAAGAATGAATAAAAGTGATGTGTTTTTTGGAAAGTCCTATAAGAATTTAGAATTATACTATAAAAATGAAAAAACAATGGTAGAAACAGAGAAAAATATATATAAGTATTTAGGAAAAATGAAAGAGAAAATGAGGTAAGGTGATAATGGAATATGTTATATTTGGAGCGGGAATTTTAGGAAGAGAATTACTCAAAAAATTAGGAAAGGAAAATGTTAAATGTTTTATAGACAATGATAGAAATAAACAAGGCATGTTTTTGGATGAAATACCAGTATATTCGTATGAGTATTATAAGTGCCAATTGTCGTTATATCCAATTATAATATGTGCATCATGGGTAAATATATTTAAAATAGTAGAGCAATTAAAACAAGATTATATAGATTATAAAATTTATATACCAAAGTTATTGGAAGAATCTCCTTTAATATCTTATGGAAGTTCAAATCAAAAGAGTGAAAATGAAATAAAAGAGGAATTTAAAAAGAACGAAAATAAAATATATGTAAGGGAATATGTAGATAAAATAGATATTGACAATGTGCCTTTATTTGATTCTATAGAAATAGAAACGATTAATAGATGCAATGGTTTATGTTCTTTTTGCCCAGTTAATGTTAAAAATGATATAAGAGAATTGAAAAAGATGGATCTTAATTTATTCTATAAAATTATAAAAGAATTGGAGGAAATGTCATATCCGGGAAGGGTATCATTGTTTTCTAATAATGAACCATTTTTAGATAATAGAATAGTTGAATTATCACAGTATGCTAGAGAACATATAAAATATGCACATATACATATGTTTACAAATGGATCATTATTGAATTTGGATAAATATAAAAATATAATTCAATATTTAGATGAGTTAATAATTGATAACTATAGTGATAATCTTGAATTGCATGATAATATAAGAGAAATATATGAATATATTAAAAATAATGATGATGAAAAACTTAAGTATAAAACAAAAATTTTGATTAGAAAACAAAATGAAATTCTTACATCAAGGGGAGGGGATGCCCCAAACAGAACATCATATATTAATGTTGATAATGAAACATGTACATTACCTTTTAGACAAATGATAGTAAGGCCAGATGGTAAGGTTTCACTATGTTGTAATGATCCATATGGCAGAGAAACTATGGGCGATTTGAATGAAATGACTTTGAAAGATGTTTGGTATGGCAATAAATATAGAGAATTGAGGGAAAAAATCAAAATAGGTCGAAAAAATTTACAGCATTGTAAAAACTGTGATACATTTATGTGAGATTATATTAAAGAATAGAAGAGGAAAGTGTATGAAAATAGGGGCATCATGTGTGTGTAAAGTAGGACAAGAATTAATGTTTTTTGCCGACACAATGAATATTATTTTTTTTGTAAATTTAAATGATGGTCGGGTTAGATTTATGCCGGGCATACCAGAGGAAGAGTTTGTATCATCATATCTTGTATCAGATATAATATATGCAGGGGGTGATTTTTTCTTTATTCCGGGAAATGCAAAAAAAATGTGGAAATGTGATGCAAACTTTGATAATTGGAAAGCTATAAGTATTGAATATCCCAATATTGTGCAAAAATTTCATAGTGCACAATTGTGGGAAGAAAAAATTTATATATTCCAACATAATTTTCCATATTCAATTGTATATAATATTAATACAGGTGAAATTAGTAATTTAGAGATTGGCAAAAATCTAATAATAACAGATAGTTGTATTGTCAATTATAACATTTATTGTACAGTGGCATGTGAATGCTTTATAATAAAATATGACTTAAAAGGTAATGTGAAAAAAATTTATACAGAAGAAAAGATGGGATTTAATGCGATTTATGGGAAAGAAAATAAGGTTATAATGGCTCCAAGAAAAGGAAATAAGTTGTATTTGTTAGTTGATGATTTTTTAAAAAAAATAGAAATCCCTAAAATAGATGCTCGAGGAATAATTAGTTATTTTGATGAAATAATTGTTACATCGTGTACTAAATATGAAAGTATAAAAATAAAAAAAGATAAATTTTATGAATATAATTGTTTAAATGAAAAAACAAAAAAAATAAAAAATGGTAGCTATTTAATAAGTAAAATGTTGAATAGCGGTGAAAGTGTTATCATAGATTCAAGTTGTAATTTAAAGATTTTTGATAGTCAAGGTAAAAAAGTTTATGATAATGAAATTGTGTTAAGTTTAGAAAAATGTAAAAAACTTCAAATATATTATAAGTATAATATAAATAAAATATTTGTGTTAGAGAATAATAATTTAAATTTAAATGATTATATAATGTTAATTAAAGGATAAGTTTGAAACAAATAAGTAGAGGACAGCCTAAAAATAAAGGGCATAGCAAACAAACCGCCTAAACAGCCGGTTTTAAAAATTGAATATATATACATCACCTAATCAGGTAACAGAAAAAACATCATCTTTGATAATGTAGCCTTAATAACCATTCGGAAATCTAATTTCTATATAAAATCAGACTGTATGAATCATACGGGGGTATAATGGTTTCATAAATTAAGACACTTTTTCGGAGAGATTTTAATGAATCTGATATACTACAATCAGTAAGAAAGAGAGAATTCAAAATCATGTCCAAACAATGAAGAAATTTAAATGCCAAATTTAAATCAGACCTTGTAATCGAACTTCTTAAGGACAAGAAAGATCTCAATACCCTTTACTAGCTTTGCAACTGATTTTATGGTATAATTAATGCATCAGTTACGGAGGTATATGACCATGAATAAAGTTGTTTCATCAACAGAATTAAATATGAATGAATTAGTTAACAGTCTTATGAAACAGCTTGAGGAAAAAGACCGTCAGATGGCAGAAATGAATCAGACTATAGCCAACCTCACATAGACAATCAATGAAATGAAGAGGAAACTCTTTGGAGTTTTCAGTGAAAAGACATCAAAACAGTGTAATATCGATGGATAGTCAACTATTGTGCAGGCTCCAGTTCCGGCAGCACTGATTCCACATAGTATGGCATCAGTTTCGGCAGTGTCATATATTATGTATCAATTGTCTGCCGTTCTATCGTCAGGAGAAAGACTGGGAACAGTTGGGCGTGAAACTGAACCGGGGAACATTAGCCAGCTGGTTTAATACATGCACAGAAGAATATATGCAGCCAGTGTATGACAGGCTGCATGTTTACCTTCTCGAGCAGGAGATAATACATGCTGATGAAACTACAGCACAGGTGCTTCATGAGGATGGTAAAACCGCGGAATCAAAGTCATATATATGGCTTTATACGAGTGGAGCATTTGACAAACACAGAATTGTGATATATGAATATCAGCTGACCAGAGGAGGATATCATGCAGCGAAGTTCATCGCTGATTATCATGGTTATGTACACACTGATGGATTCAGTGGTTATAACAGCCTGAAAGATGTAACCAGATGTGGATGCTGGGCGCATTTGAGACGGTACATGTTTGAAGCGGTACCAAAGGGAACAAAAGATACCACACAATCACCAGCTCTGACAGGATTGGCTTATTGTGATAGACTTTTTGAGATAGAAAGAGAGCTTGCTGATTTTACTCCAGATGAACGAAAACAGAAACGTTTGGAATCAGAGCGGCCAATGCTGGATTCATTCTGGAAATGGGTAGAAAAGCAGAATCTACTTGGCGGTTCAAAGTTTTCTAAAGCGGTAAATTACGCCCTGAATCAGAAACCATGTATTGAAAACTATCTTAAAGATGGAAGATATTCAATAAGCAATAATGCAGCCGAATGAGCTGTTAAAAGCTATGTTATGGGAAGAAAGAACTTTTTATTCCACGACACAGTAAAGGGAACAACTGCAAGTGCAATAGTATATACACTTGCAGAAACAGCAAAGGCTAATTGATTAAATATCCGTCTTTACCTGAAAATAGTCATGACAAAGATGCTGGACTACAAAAATCATCCCGAAAGCATATTAGAAGACTTAATGCCATGGTCAAAGATGATACAGGAAACATGTAGCCTGAATAAAAATTACGAAGTCTAATTCAAAAAAATTTTTAGAATTAGATAATATGGATATTTATACGGTGGTTTATGTAGCGCTTACGATAAAGGTAGCAGTAATATACTAAAGTTGTCAGTTAAGCTACAAAAATAAAAAGTTCATAGTATTGGAATTGTAGTGAACCACAATATTAAAAGAAAGGAAATATGTGATAATTAATTGCCTAATTATCATACAATGTGAAATATGAAAAAAGTAGTAATATATGGGGCGGGAAATAGATTAAGGCAAAGTATAGTAGCATTAGATTATACATATGATATTGTTTCCATTGTAGATATGGACCCACAAAAACAGGGGAATTTTTTTGAGTTTATTGATTATCAGGGTGAAGAAAAAAAGTATCTTATAGAAGAATTTAATAGTACATATAATGATTTATTATATATTATAACTATAGACAATTGGAGTAATATTTATGCAGAATTGAATAAAAAAGGCGTGCATAATATAAAAATCCTTAGTGGAATGATAGATAAAAATAAAGAGTCTAAAGATTTAGAAAAGTATATTGTTACAGGTTTTAGAGAATTTGGTATAAACAGAGATTTTGATGAGGCACTTTATAATACCTGGGAATGTTGGGATAATCATTTTATTGAGCCTTACATAATAAAGAATTTTATTGAAGTATCTGAAAAAAATAATGTCAATGTATTACAAGATAAAAAAATTCAATATTAGATTATGGATTTGGCTGCGGATTATTAAATTTATATTTATTAATAAATGGATATAGAAATGTTTTCGGTATAGAAGTAGATGAGATAAAATATAAATATTTGATTAGTAAAATTGAAAATTTTGAATATCCATCGATATGGAAAAAAAATTTTATACTTTATAATGGAGATAAAATACCATACGAAGATGAAAGATTCGATTTAGTAATTTCTGATCAGGTATTAGAACATGTTAAATATGTAGAAGGTAGTTTAAAAGAGATATATAGAGTTACAAAAAATAATGGATATATTTATTTAGAGTGTCCTAATTATAAAGGATATTATGAACCTCATTATAGAGTTGATTTTGATAAAAGTATTAAAGAAAATATAAGTGAATTTAAAAAGAAGTTGATAAAAGAAGGGTATAATGCAGATGCTTTAAAAACATTGAATTTGATAGAACCAGAAGATATTATAAGTATTTGTGAAAGAATAGGAGGAATACAAGTGTTTGATTATTCTACAATAGATAGAATAAAAATATTGTGTAAAAAGGTAAATAATAAACAGTAGATTCTAAAGTTTAGAGAATATGTGATAAAAACATAGACGGAAATTTAAAGGATAATGATGAATAACATAATAATTTGGGGAATAGGTAAAATTTATAATCAAATGAGAAATAATATTTCATATTTTGAGGAAAAAAATCAAATTAAGGTTGAATATATTTTAGCAAGTAATCCTTATATGAAAAAATTAGATGGATATATCGTAAAGTCACCAGAAGATATAAGTAATTTAGATTATGACTATATTATTATAATGTCGGATGATTATTATGAAGAAATACTAAATGAGGCATTAATAAGAAGAGTGGAACGTGATAAAATTATTTCTTATAAAGTGCTTCAGATTCCAAATATAAATTTGAACAGGTATTTCTATTTAAAAGAAAAAAATATATCTATTATCTCCAACAATTGTTGGGGAGGAGTAATATATAGTACATTAGGATTGGAATGTTTAAGCCCATTTAAAAATTTATATTTGACAGATGAAGACTATTTGAAAGTGATTTCAAATTTAGAATACTATCTTAAACAAGAGCCAGTGTTTGATAGGTTAGAAAAAGATCCACATTCTTGTAAGCAATATCCAATATTAAAGCTAAAAGATATAGAAATACATTGTAATCATAGCGATAGTTACAAAGATGCTATAAGGGATTGGAATAGAAGAAAAATAAAATTAAATTATAATAATATATTTTATGAAATGTATACAGAAAAAAAGGAAAGTGCAGAAAAATTTTATGATTTAACATTGAATAGTAATTCTATTTGTTTTGTACCATGGGAAACAAAGAAAGAAAAAACATTAACATTACAAATGGCACCAAATCAAAATGAATTTTACGAAACGGTTAATTCAAATGCAACCATTGGATCTAATGCATTAAAATATGAATTGGTTGAGTTGCTACTTGGAAATGTCTATACAAGATATTGATTCTATATTATTAGTTAGGAGAATGAAAAAATGAAAGTATATATATGGGGAACAGGTGAAATTGCAGAAATTTGTTTAAATGATATTTTTTCTAATGTGGAAATTTTAGGATTTGTTGAGAGTATCCCAAATAAAAAATTTTTTCATGGATTTTCTGTGATTTCTGGTAAGGACTTGTCAAATAAAGTCTATGATTATTTAATAATTGCCAATTCATATGGTGAGGAAATAAAGGAAAAATATTCTTTGGATAGAAAAAAAGTCATTGATTATATGATGGTATTAAAAGAGGATGAAAGAGGAAAAATATTATTTGAAAGAGAAATTAGCAAAGAAATAAAAAAAGAAGAAATTTTTATTAGTGAGAGTTCATTATCAATAATAAATAAAGCTCGAAATATTATGCCATGTATATCATTGGAAACAAATGAAGTTAAATTTTTGTTTGAAAAAGGAGATAATCTTATACCCAATGAAATTGTTGGATATGGTAGACCTTATGCAGAAAAAGAAATGGAATTTTTAAATACATTCACCTCAAATAGATCCCAAGGATATTTTTTTGATATAGGAGCGAATGTTGGTACAACATCAATTTATTATAAGAAGAAATTTGCTCCTAATTTAAAGTATATTGCATTTGAACCATTAAAAATGAATTATAAATATTTAAAGATGAATACAATAATAAATGATTGTGAAGATATAATCGTAGAAAATATTGGTCTTTCAAATATGAATGAAGAAAAGAAAATGTTGCTATTTGATGGAGCATATGGCTCATCTATGATTTCTGATGAAAAAAGAGCGTCACAAATATGTCAATTTTTAAAATTGGATGATTATGTACGAGAAAATGGAATAGTAGCGGAAGAAATATCATATTTGTGGGTAGATGTACAAAATCATGAAGTTGAAGTTATTGAAGGTGCATTAGAAACATTAAAGAAATCAAGAGCTAGTTTATATATAGAATTTAATATTGGAACTTTAAAGCATGAATGTGGAAAAGTAGAAAAATTCATATGTTTATTGAGTAATATTTATTCTAAATTTATTTGCTATGAGCAATATAAAGCTGGTAAAAAAGAGATTAGAGAAATTGATGAATTAGTTAATTTGCCAAATGAGATTTCGGTATCATTTTGTAATATATTATTTATGAAATAATATATTTGCATATTATTAAATTAGAGGTTAGAGATGAAAAAAGTTTTGATTTTTGGATTTGGGGAAATGGGAAGAAAATTGGCAGATGAATGCTTAATATATTCAGATGACGTTTGCGTTAATGCAATAGTTGATAATTATGTGCATGAAAGTCAATATAAAGAGATACCAATAATAAGACCAGAAAAAATGAAAAATTACATGTATGATGAAATATTAATATGTACCGTGTATTTTAATGAAGTAATAGAGGATTTATTCCAAAATTATGGTATTCCAAAAGAAAAAATGAGTTTTGCAGAACCTGTTATGCCAATTATTGAAACAAGAATAAGGAAAAAATATGAAAAGGAACTCAGAAGTAATGAAAAGATTAAAGGTGAAAAGGGTAAGGTAATTCAATACATGAAAGAACATCCGGCAAGAATGTATTGTTATGATTTTTATGATGAATATTTAAATAAGAAAACAAATATTTATTATGATGAGGCAAAAGGATTATATTATGGGATTTATAATAATAAACCAATGTACTTGGCTAGGCAGTTTAATACGGAACAAAAAGCACGTGCTTACTATAATGCCGTAATAATGGAGCAAGATACAAGATCACCACATTGTTATTGTAATAATGAAATGTTAAGTTCTGTTACAGGGGTAGGAGTTGATATTGGTGCTGCTGAAGGTATATTTTCGCTTAGCATAGTTAATCAAGTTAAACACATTTATATTATAGAAACAGAAAGTTCGTGGATAGAAGCACTTCGATATACATTTGAACCTTATAAAGATAGAGTTACGATTATTAAATCATACATAAGTGATAAGGATACGGAAGAAACGGCAAGATTAGATACTATATTACAGAATCAAAAAATTGATTTTATAAAAATGGATATTGAAGGGGCGGAATTTGCTGCATTGGCAGGGGCGGAAGAAATAATTAAGAAAAATGATATTATGCTGGCTGTGTGTGTATATCATAATGAGAATGATAATAAAAAAATAAAAAGATGGTTAGACAAAAGACAGTTAGAATGCAGAAACTCAGATGGTTTGGTGATATGTCAGGGCGACTGGGAACTTAATAATAAAGATATAGATTTTAGAAAGGCATTGTTATTTGCAATGAAAAATACTGTGTTATGAAAAAATTAGCAATATGTATACCCAATTATAATAGATTAGAGAATTTGAAAAGGCTCATGATAGAAATAATTCGACAAATTACAGAAAATCAATTGCACGAACAAGTGCAAGTATGTGTGAGTGATGATTGCTCTAGAGAAAACCCAGAGGAAATTATTAATTGGATAAAAGAAGTTTATCCAGAAGTGGATATATTATTTAAAAGAAATTCTTATAATATGGGGATGGATTATAATTTTTTGCAAAGTGTTTTAATGTCAACAAGTGAATATTGTTGGATAATTGGGAATGATGATTTGCCTGAAAACAACGGAATAATAGAAGCAATTACTATGATAACAAAAGAAAATATAGATATTTTAGTTACACCATTTGATATATATAATGATGAGAATAAAAAAATAGGTGATGTATATCCAATTAATAATAAGAGTTTAATGTTATATAATACATCTGATAAAGCACAGCTTGATAAGTATTTATTTTCAATCACACATAATAGTGGATTATTCGGATTTTTATCAAATGTAATTTTTAAGAGAGAAAAATGGATAGTTTATAAGAAAAAGTTCGAAGATAAATTGAATACAATATTTATCCAAATGTATATGAATATTCAAACTTTAAGAGATGGAGCCAAAATTTTATATATTCCTGAGAAAATAATAAGAAATTATTCGGATGACCAAACAAATAATAAGATTGAGCGAATATACGCAATTCTTATGGGATTAGATGGGGTTGTAAATTATTTTTTCGATGGAGAAATAAGACAATATTTAAAAAGAGTAATTGTGGATGCATATATTAATGAAATAGTATGGAATTTACCTGATGAAGATGAAAGAAAGAAGAATGTTATAAGTATACAGTCATCCAAAAATGAATTATATAAGAAATTTTTTATTTCACAAAGAGAAAGAAAAAATTATCTAGAAGGGAAAAAGGTTATTATATATGGCTCTGGCAATTATGGAAAGAAAGTTTATCACGAAATTGAAAATTATAATACTGAAATTATAGGAATTTCGGATACAGATAAAGCTAAAGAAGGTAAGAAATTTGAATCCTTTTTTATAATGTCAATTGACAAAATGCTTGAAATTTCAAGAAAACAAAAAGTATGTATAATTGTAGCAAATCATTATAGCCTAGAAAAAATGATTATGTTTCTATTAGAAAACAATGTGGATAATATAGCGATTATGAGTTAGTTGGTGGTTATGAAATTTATAAATTTATCTTACGAAGATTTTTTGAAACGAAAAGGTGGGAAAAAAATAGTACAATTTGGAGCTTCTACAGCATGGAGTTATTTTTTTGAACTATTCCCTAATATAAAGAATGATATTTTAAATGATACATTGTATATTATAGACAATGATAAAAATAAACAAGGTAAAGAGTTTTCAATTGCTGGGAATAATTTTACTGTTCAAGATATCAATACATTAAATGATAATCAAAATTATGTGATTTTAATTGTTGTAAGTCTGGCTTATCATAAGAATATATGTGAGCAATTAAAGACACTTAATCTATCAGATAATATAGAATGTTATTCACTCCCATTAATGACTTATATATATGATAAAGTGGATAATACGTGTATAGATACTTATTTTTCTGTACATGAATCATCAATTAATAAACCTATAATTCATAGTTTTTGGTTTAGCGGAGAAGAAAAACCAGATTTGTATAAAAGATGTATAGAAAGTTGGTATAAATACTGTACAGATTTTGAGATTATTGAGTGGAATGCACAAAATTATGATGTAAAGAAAAATAGATATATGTTTGAAGCCTTTGAGCAACAAAAGTGGGCATTTGTATCAGATTATGCAAGATTAGATGTTGTATATGAGTATGGTGGTATTTATATGGATATGGATGTCGAATTATTAAATTCAATTGATAAACTTATTAATACCAAGGGCTTTTTTTGTAGACAAGAGGATGGTTTAGTAGAATTAGGCTCAGGATATGGGGCTTTACCAGGAGATTCTTTAATAGGAGAAATGCTTGAAACTTATAAAAATAGGAAATTTATTCTAGATAATGGCAAAATTGATAAAACCCCCCAACCAGCTTGGTTAAATAATATATTTAGAAGTCATGGTATATATAAAAATCATGATTCTCAAATTATAGATGATAGAATTATATTATCTAATGATTATATTACATGCTTCTCAGATAGTAATTCAATAAATCAAGCAAAATTAGGAATTCATTGGCATAATGGTGGTTGGCTTGATGAAAAAGATAGGGAATTAATAAAAAAATCAAAAGAATATAAAAATAATGTAATTAGAAATTACTTTAAGTTTATTTGAATTAAGTATTTGCATTTTGAAAGATGCTTTTGCATAAATGAATATAATTTATAAAGATAGAGGGAAAATGAAATACATATTATTTGGAACAGGTAATTATTACCAAAGATATAAGGCATGGTTTTTAAAAGAAGAATCTGTTGTATTGATTGATAATTCTAAAGAAAAGCAAAACACAACGATGGATGGATTCCCAATATTAGCTCCAGAAGAGGCGATTAAAAGACCATATGATATAATTGTTATTCTTAGCTTTTTTGTAAGTGAAATGAAAAGTCAATTGTTGGCATTGGGTGTAGAAGAAAAGAAAATTTTTCATTTTTATGATATATATGCATTATTTGGAGCAAATAAAATAGAAAATGGGATTATTGAGTATAAAACACTGCATACGATAAATAACACAAAAAAAATTTTATTACTGTCAAATGACTGTGAACTAATGGGACCGGGAATTGCATTATATAGAGTTGCGTTATTTTTACATAATTATGGATTTAATGTAACATTTGGAACAATGATAGATGGACCGCTTAGAAAAAAACTATTACAATATAATATTGATGTAATAGTTGATTGTAACTTACAAGCATCAACTATGGATGATATTGAATGGACAAAACAGTATGATTTAATTTTTTGTAATACGTTGAATTATCATATTTTTTTAATGAAGCATCAATTAGATGTTCCTATTATATGGTGGCTTCATGATCCCTCTTTTTTTTATGAAGGAGCACGAAAAGAAAATTTTGATAAAATTGACACACGAAATATATATATTTATACAGTAGGAGATATTGCAAAGAATGCATTAAAACAGTATATGCCTAATGCTCAAACGAAGGAGTTATTATATGGGGTTGAAGAAAAAGAAAGTAATCAATTAAAGAATTACAGAAAATCAACTATTAGGTTCCTTATAATAGGATATATTAACATGATAAAAGGACAAGATATATTGTGTAAAGCAATAGAATTATTAACAGATGATGAAAAGCAAAAAACAGAATTTGTATTTGTAGGAAATAAATCGTCTGTTATGGCTAAAGAAATGGAAAAAAAATATGGTAAAGCAAAAAATACATCATTTATTGGACCGGTTGATAGAGAAAAGGTGAATGAATTGTTAAATGAGGCAGATATATTGATATGTCCATCACGTCTAGATGCGATGCCAACTGTGTGTGTAGAGGCAATGATGCATAAAATTCCTTGTTTGGTATCCGATGTTACGGGGATGGTAAAATATATAAAGCCTTTTTTTAATGGATTGATATTTGAGTCAGAAAATGTTGAAGATTTAAGAGATAAGATAAAATGGTGTATAGTTAATAAGCATAGAATAAGAGAAATGGGATGTAATGCAAGAAAAATATTTGACAATTATTTTTCGGATGAGACATTTAAAAGAAACATAATAAGTATTATAGAGAAAGTCCTATTGTTGTATAGATAATTGAAATAAAAATGAATATAAAAGTTATTTATGATTAGGTGGTAATATGTCGCAGTTAGCTCTAATTTTACAAAAATACAAAAATGATAATATAGCTTTGTATGGTTTAAGCAATGAAACAGAAAGAGTTATACCTGAGTTAAATAATCAATATAATATAGTTGGTCTGTTAGACAGTTTTTGCAGAGATGGTGAAATATATGGAAAACCGATTATATCTATGGATGAAGCTGTTAAAAGAAAGGTAAAACTCATTGTTGTTGTAGCGCGCCCAGGTTCATGTAAAGCAATAGCAAGAAAAATAGAAGGCTTTTGTAAAGATAATAATATTGCATTGTATGACATAAGAGGTGTTGATTTAACAGTAAGGAATAGAATACAATATAGCTTTAATAATGTGGATGGGATAACTAAGGATGAGTTTTATAAGTTTGTAGATGATAGTGAGATTATTAGTATTGATTTGTTTGATACTTTGATAATGCGAAGAACTCTACTTTCAACAGATGTAATAGATATTGCTTATGCCAGGTTGAAAGAAAAAGGTATATATATTGAAGATTTTTTTGATAGAAGATTAGAGAGTGAAAAACATTTGTCTAAGAATACAGCACCTACACTTATAGAAATATATTCATATATGATTAAGAAGTATTCTATAAGTGGAATAACAGCCAAGATGTTGTCGGATAATGAATGGAAAGTTGATTATGAGCTGGTGATTCCACGTAAAGAATTGTGCGATATTGTGTCAGATTATTTTGATAAAGGTAGGAAAGTATATATAGTATCTGATACTTATTATAGTAGAATGCAATTAGAGAAGATGCTGGAAAAATGTAATATACAATTTTATACAGATATATTAGCATCCTGTGAATATAAAACTGGAAAAACACAATCATTATTTAATGTTCTTAACAATAAAATAAACGGAGAAAAGTGTATACATATTGGAGATGATGAAGTAGCAGATATTAAATCATCAGAAAAGGCTGGAATAAAAAGTTGTAGAATTTATAGTGGAATAGATTTGTTTGAAAATGTTGGATATCTTGGCTTGTGGGATTTTGTAAAAACACTTTCTGACAGGATAAAGTTGGGAATGCTTGTGTCATGCTTGTTTAACTCACCATTTCAATTCGAATCTGAAGGTATGAATATAGAAGTCGGTAATTCATATGAAATAGGATATAATATATTTGCACCTGTTATAAGTGATTTTGTTGTCTGGTTAAAAAATCAAATTAGAATCAATAGTATGCGTAATATATGGTTTTGTGCACGTGATGGCTATCTTATCAAAAAAATGTATGATGAGTTCGATTTAAAACAGAATTCAATATATTTTTTGACTTCCAGAATGGCTGCAATTCGTGCAGGAATACAAGATGTACAAGATATTGAATATGTTGAACAGATGCATTTTAGTGGTTCAGTAAAGGAACAGTTGAAGTGTAGGCTTGGAATAGAAACGGATATCGAAAAGGAAAAACTTATAGATTTTTCAGAAGAGATACTTGAGCATGCTGCAGAATGCAGAGAAAACTATAGAAAGTATATTGCAGGTTTGAATATGGCTGTTGGTGATATTGCCTTTTTTGACTTTGTTGCGAAAGGAACATGCCAGATGTTTATAAGCAATATTGTTAATGAACATTTAAAGGGATTTTATTTTCTAAGATTAGATGAGGAAGAAATGAAGGATAAGAATCTCGATATAATGACATTCTATGAGAAGGGTGATAGGAAAGATAGCGCAATATTTAATGATTATTATATACTTGAAACTATTTTAACATCATCTATGCCATCAGTTACAGAATTTGACTCATTAGGTCAGCCATTATATGCACATGAAACAAGAACTGATAAAGCAATTCATTGCTTTGAAAAAGTTCAGGAAGGAATATTCGATTATTTTAAATTTTATATCAGCATATGTCCAGAAAAGGAATTGATAGAAAATAAGAAGCTAGATGAAGAGATTCTATCTTTAATTCACAAGGTAAAGGTTAAAGAAGAAGAATTTTTAGAATTTAAGGTAGAGGATGTTTTTTTTAATAGAATGACGGATATGTCGAGTTTAGTTTAGTGTTATAAATATGATTGTTGTAGAAGCAAAGCCTTTAGGGTATAATATTCCTAAAGGCTTTAAAAAAATTTTAGAATATATTATATAATACGTTTATTAATAAGATGGAAAATATCAATGTATGATAATTGGGGGCTTGATTATGGCAATTCATATAACAGAGTTAAATATTGAAACATATAGAGGAATTAAATCGTTAAAACTGAATAACCTTGCGCCTATCAATATAATAACAGGTGACAATAATTGTGGAAAAACAAGTGTTTTAGAAGTTTTGCGTAGTATTGAGAATCCATCTGACTTCAGGCTTTGGAGGACTCTAATTAGAAGGAATTCTAATGATATAAGAGATGGGCTATCATATTTTGAAGGTTTTTGCGATTTGTTTGACATTGATCAGATAGATAAATCGATAAAGTATGATGTTAAATATAAAGATAAAAAGTATGAAGTTGTTATAAATGCAGAAGTATCGGAAGAAGAATTACTTGAAGATGAATATCTAAAAATAATTGGATATACGCATTTTCAGAGAATAGCTCCATCAAAAGATGGTATTCAAGATTACATTGTTAATCCCCAAAAAATACTTTTAGATATTGCGGTAAATGGGGAAAAAATGTCAGAAAATAGTGTGTATGAAGGTCAGTTCAGATTCAAGCCAGATTTAAGAAATATAGATTCCAATGCAAATCAAGATAAAATTGTATATATAACTCCAGAGAAACATACAACAGGATATGTATATCTTAATGCTGTTCTAAATAATTCTGATATGTATGAGCAGATGTTAGCTGTACTTAAAGAATATGATGAGGATATTATAAGCATTAATTATGATAATACATCTGTTGAAGGTACCACATCTAGAGGAATATACAAAATATTGACAAAATCTCACAAGAAAGCTTTACCACTTAATGTATATGGTGACGGAATGAAAAAGGCAGTATTATTAATGAGTGCTGCAATAGCAGCCAAAGATGGAGTGCTTTTAATTGATGAATTCGAAACTGCAATTCATACGTCAGCAATGGACAGAACATTTGCGTGGATAATAGAGATGTGTATAAAGTTGAATGTTCAGGTGTTTATGACATCTCACAGTAAGGAGGCAATAGATAAACTATTAAAATGTTCGCCTCAATATACGGATATGATTGCGGTATATACATTAAATAAACGTGAAAATAAAACAGTGGTAAGAAGACTTGATGGATATAAAGCTATAGAGGTTCAGGATAATATGGGATTGGAGCTTAGATAGATGAGAAGTGTTATTTTATGTGAAGGTTCAACGGATTTTATTTTGTTACAGTACTACATGAGGAAAGTGAATGAATGGGAATATAAGAGTAATAAACCAATTATAATAAATGATGTAAAAGTAAGAGAGTGTGAACTTGTTAAGGATGATGATAAGCTTAGTATAATTGGTTGTGGTGGTTGCAGCCATATAATTGAAACCTTAGATTATGTTCTTGATCTTAATAGTGTGTCTGCACCTGGCGAGTGTATTGATAATATAGTTATTATAACAGATAGAGATGAAGTATCTACAGAAGTGGAATTTTCTAATAATATAGAAGCAAAAATGAATACATATGTTGTTAAATCTCAGGATATAATGCTTAGTAATAATATGTGGAAGAATTATACATATCAGAATGGTTATGGTGATGAACAACAGGTTAAGTTACTGTTGTTAGTTATACCATTTGAGGATACAGGAGCAATGGAAACATTTTTACTAAATGCTATTGCTAATAATGATGAATATGATGCTAAGATTATTTCTAAATGTAATTTATTTGTTGATTGTGTGGATGAACAAAAAAGATATCTTAATAAACGCCGATATGTTACAAAGGCTAAATTTGATGTCTACTTTTCAATTAGGACATCGGCTGAACAATTTAATGAAAGACGAGATATCCTTAAAAGTGTACCTTGGGAGAATTACACATTTATACAAAGCAGTTTCGCAAAGTTAGGAGAACTATAATATAAATTAAGCACCAAGAGTATTTTAACATTGCTGGAAAAGACGTTTTTTTGAACACTAACAACATTATTATGGCTTGCATAGCATATAGGATATGCCAATAAAACGTAAGGAGACGATTACATATGTACACAGAACTAACAGCATCTATGATGTGTGCCAATTTTGGCAATCTCGAGAAAGAAGTTAAAGATTTAGAAAAGGCGGGTATTGATTCATTCCATATCGATATTATGGATGGACGATATGTGCCTAATTTTGCTATGTCTTTGAATGATTTAAGGTATATAAGGTCAGCGACAGATAAGCCACTGGATGTACATCTTATGATAGAGCATCCAAGTACCCATATCAGTCTGTTTCTTAAGTCACTTAAGAAAGGAGATACCGTGTATATCCATCCAGAGGCAGAATATCATCCATCAACTACACTTCAGAAGATTATAGATGCAGATCTTGTGCCAGGGATAGCGATTAATCCGGGAACTAGTATAGAAACTGTTATGGAGATGTTACAGATAGTTGATAAGGTGCTTGTTATGTCAGTGAATCCGGGAAATGCCGGACAGATGTATCTTCCTTATGTAGGAAAGAAGATAGAAAGACTTCTAAAGCTTCGTGAAGATATGAACTTTGAAGTGTACTGGGATGGTGCATGTGGTATGGATAAAATCAAGACGTTTGCACCTATGGGCGTTAAAGGCTTTGTATTGGGTACCACTGTACTTTTTGGTAAGGATAGGTCTTATAAGGATATACTTATGGATATACGTAGCATGGTAAGTATCAATTATTAAATTAAAAGTGATATGTCAGGTTAAGTAACAGGAGAATAGAAACATATGAATACAGCACTTGTATTAGCTGGTGGAACAGGAACAAGACTTGGTTCAGATATTCCCAAGCAGTATATAAAAGTCAATGAAAAGATGATTATAGATTATTGTCTTAAGACATTAGACGAATCAGAATATATAGATGCCATATGGATAGTAGCAGATTCTTTATGGCAGGATAAGATAAAGCTTCCAGAAAAGTTCAGAGGGTTTTCACTGCCAGGTGATAACAGACAGTTGTCTATATATAATGGAATAAATGATATATATGCATATGAGTGTAACTTACACAAAAATAGTGATATGTCAGATAGAATTTGGTCACACAGGGGTGTGTGCGATAGAGCTGTGTCAGATGGAAAAGTGATTAATAGTGCCTCAGACATTGTATTAATACACGATGCAGCAAGACCTAACCTGACAGAGGCAATGATAAAGGAATGTATGAACGCAGTACGTAATGATGGATATGATGGTGCCATGCCGGTACTTCCTATGAAGGATACTGTGTATATGAGCAGTGATGGAAAAAAGATTGACAGCCTTATAGACAGATCAACTGTGTATGCAGGACAGGCTCCGGAGGTTTTTGTACTTGATAAGTATATACAGGCCAATAAGGTTTTAATGCCAGACAGGATATTAAGTATTAATGGTTCCAGTGAACCAGCAGTTATGGCAGGAATGAATATTGCTTTAGTGCATGGAGATGAGAACAATTATAAGATAACAACTAAAGCAGATCTTGAAAGATTTATTGAAGAATGTTCAGGTGATGGCAGATGGGAGAAGTGACAGAATGAAGGCACAGGTATTACATGATGTAGCAGATCTTAGATATGAAGAGGTGAGTAAACCACAGTTAAAGAAAGGCTGGGTACTTGTTAAGGTTAAGGCTGCCGGAGTATGTGGTTCGGATATTCCAAGGATATATAAGACAGGTGCACATGTGCATCCGCTTATCCCAGGACACGAATTCTCTGGTCAGGTGGTTGATATATATGATGAAAGCTCAGCTGAATGGCTTGGAAAAAGGGTTGGCATATTCCCGCTTATTCCGTGTGGGAAATGTGATCCATGCCATAAAAAACAATATGAGATGTGCAAAGATTACAACTATCTCGGTTCAAGATGTGATGGTGGATTCGCAGAATATGTAGCAGTTCCGGAGTGGAATCTTATAGAATTACCCGATAATGTAACTTATGAGCAGGCTGCCATGATGGAGCCTATGTCTGTTGCTGTGCATGCTATAAGACAGTTTGATGGACTTATCAGGAATGGACAGAAAGCGGATAATACTTGTGATTACATTAAAGATAAATCCGTATGTATTATTGGATTGGGAACCATAGGGCTATTGCTTACTATGTTTCTTATAGATGCAGGCATAAAGAATATATATGTTATATGCAACAAGATGGCACAGAAAGAACAGGCGCTTGAATTAGGCATACCAGAGGATAATATAGTTGTTGAGGCAGAAAAAGAAAAGAATATAGCTGATAGGAGCGCTATATCAATGGGGTTAAAAGAATATGACTATGTATTTGAATGTGTAGGCAGGCAGGAAACTGTATGCAGGGCGATAGAACTTGCAGCTCCTGCAGCACATATTGTAGTTGTAGGGAATCCGTATTCAGATATGAGTTTTCCTAAGGATATATATTGGAAACTGCTAAGATATCAGCTTAAGCTTGGTGGTACATGGAATTCATCATATACTAAGAGCGATTCGGATGACTGGCATTATGTACTGGGAAGATTAAAGGCGGGCAGTATTCATCCAGAAAAGCTTATAACTCACAGATATTCATTAGAAGATATACATAAAGGCATGGAGATTATGAGAGATAAGACAGAGGATTATGTAAAGGTTATGTTATATGAATTTTGAACTTGTTTTTTTTGAGGATGAGGTAAGGGATGGCTTTTTTGTTCCAGCTGAAATGAAGCACGCATGGGCAGCAGAGCTGGAAGTATTGTCAGAGGTTGACACAATATGTAAAAAGTACAATATACAATATTATGCAGACTGGGGAACATTACTTGCAACGGTTAGACATGAAGGTTTTATACCATGGGATGATGATCTTGATATTGTCATGAAAAGAGAAGATTATAAACGTTTCCTTGAAGTTGCACCTAAGGAACTTCCAGAAGGGTATTCAGTTTATAATTATAGTAATCATGATGATTTCTGGCTGTTTTTAGCCCGTGTTGTTGGAAAACGAAGAATATGTTTTGAAGATGATCATCTTAGAAGATTTCATGAGTTTCCATATATTGCTGGTGTAGATATATTTGTACTTGATTATGTATCAAGAGATGAAAAAGAGGAGCGTACAAGAGATAAAAATGCGATGTATTTACTTGCACTTGCTGATTACATCGGAGATGGCAGGTGTGATGATATATCGGTAAAACAGTGGCTTTCAATACTTGAAGAAAAGTATAATATAACAGTTACATATGTAGAGGACAGAAAAGAATTAAAAAGAAAGTTATATGGGGAAGTTGAGAAGCTTTTTGCTAAGTTTGGTAAGGATGAAGCTGACAAGATAACCCAGTTGTTTCCTTTTGGTGTGAAGGATAATAGGTTATGGGTACCGAAGGAATATTATGAAGAAGCGATAGAACTGGGCTACGAGAATACTACAATCCCAGTTTCTTTAAGATATTGTGAGATGCTTAGTAAAAAGTATGGCGATTATATGAAGCTTGTCAGAAATGCCGGAGGACATAATTATCCATTCTTTGAAAGCCAGAGAAAACAGCTCCAGGCAGTGCTGGATTTTGATATGCCGGAATACAGGTTTGATTGTAGTCAGTTAAGAGATAATAACAGAAATAATAACAATGATATAATTGATAATGTGAATAGAGTGGCATCTATAGTACATAGTGATGGACAAGTATTTTATGGATATAAGAAAGACATAGTAGCTGCATTAGAAAAACTACAATACAGTTATCTAAAGCTAAGTAAGCTTTACCAAAGTATTGATACAGTACGCAGCACAGATACCGGGAATATCAAGTCTGTGTTACAGGAGTCACAGCAGGCAGCAATTGAGCTTGGAACGGCTATTGAAAGCATGAAGGGTGAAAATGTATCAGTAGTCAGTAAGCTGGAAGATTATTGTGAATTATTGTATCAGCAATCAATGGATATATACAATTTACATTATAATGCATCAATAAAAAAATTGCTGGATAAGATAGATAAGTGGGTTAAGATTGAAATTCTGAATCGCATAGAAATTGTCTTTATTGTATACAAGGAAAGTCAATGGAAATATATAGAGAAAATATATAATGATTATAATTGCAACAATGACAATGATGGCAGCGTGAACATTGATTGTTATGTCATGGTTGTGCCATATTATTATAAAAGATATGATGGAACTTATATTGAAAAGAAATATGAAATGGATGCTTTTATAAGATTGCATAATAGTGTTAATTTGATAGATTATAGTGAATATAATCTGTCAAAGCATCATCCAGATGCTATATATATCCAGAATCCATATGATGAATGGAATGCAACATTAACATTACCACCAGAGTTTTATAGTAGAAGCCTAAGAGATTGTACGGAAAAGCTTATATATATACCGCCATTTTTTCTTGAAGAGTTTACAAGGGAATGTGAACGGGAATTTCATAATATGAAGTATTATTGCACGATGCCAGGCGTTGTATGTTCAGATATAGTGTATGTGCAGTCTGATAATATGAGACAGCTGTACATAGATAAGTTATGTGAATTTGCTGGGGAGAGTACAAGATGTATATGGTCTGGTAAAATAAAAGCATATGAAAGTGTATATACATATGCAAATGAGTACGATAACAAAAAGTCATATAATAAGGACGGGCAATATAAAATTAAAATACATAAAAAGAAAATTGCATTTTATGTGCAGGCAGGAGTGCTTATACAATATGGTGATGAAGCAATCGATAAATTAAAGAGAGTTATTGATATATTTAGTACATATAAAGATGATATTGAAATTTTATGGGTGTTAGATGATGTTCAGGAGAGATATCTTGAGGCTGGAAGAGAAAGCTATTTTATGTTATTTGATGAATATGTCAGATTAAAGAATGAATATCATAAGCATGGCATAGGAGCAATGATATATAGAAGTGATATAAGCATTGATGAAATTGTAGAAAAATGCGATGCATATTATGGTTGTGAGAGTCATATTGCACTTGAATTTAATGTCAATAAGAAGCCAGTTATGATACTATCAGTGGATTGCTGATAGTATATATATGGCATCTGTCATGGCAATGTAGATATATAAATTAGCAAGAGAGCATGTCTGAATATTCCTGCATAAAGATATCACGTGTTTTATAGTATTCAGACAGCTCAAGTATTCCATCATCATGGAAGCACCAGGGCTCGGCAGCTGGAAGTACCATGACCTTATGTCCAGCTTTCCTGAATTCAAAGCTTTGGGAGATATCGTAATAATCCCACCCTTTAAATATATCTTCTCTCCATGGGATATCATATTGCGTTGCCATAAGTAAGCCATCTATAGCTTCAACCTCTGTAGGTGAGGTTATTTCACCGATAGTAGCCTTAACTGTGTGATATATGCAGTTAGAAACAAGCTTGCCAACGCGGTTTCCAAGCCACATGACGCAGGATGAATCAAGTTGTGGTGTGCCGATAATGCCTATCATTCCAGTAGCTTCGTCATTAAATCCTTTTAATAAACAGTTAAGAAAATCTTTGTTTATTATGAAAGTATCCTGATGCAGATATATTTTATATTTTGCATCAGATGAGAGCATACCACGGTTATAACCTGAGGTTATAGAGGCTGCATCTCGTATTACTTTTATTTCTATTTCGTACCCTTCAGGTATTGTGAGGTTGTTGATATATTTTATACACTCGTGTTCATACTGTGGATTGTTGGAGCACATTATAAAGCAGAATTTATAAGGATTCATTGTTCATTCTCCATGTTTTTAAAAAGTTCATTCAGAATATCGGCGGTTTCTGACATCCCAGATAATCTAAGGTTGTGGGTTAATATTTCTATAATGGCTGTTTTGTCAACAGCTATTGTGTATATGAGTTTAAATAATGCGATTAACGATATTTCGTTGTTGCTGATTTTTTCAATAATTGCCTTTATAGCGGCTGTTCTTTCAACATCATATTCTATATTAAGTATTAGAAATTTGTAATAATGTACTTTGTTTATGAGTGCATTAATATCAGGAGCATTATTCATAAACTTTACTGTAGATACCTGAGAGTTGAATTCTGATGCTGTTATGTCGGCAGCGTAAATACAGTAAGCAATATCAGAAACACTGTAAAAAGTTTTCATTATAGTCTGATTGTTAAGAAATGTGCAAAGTGTGTATATGGAATTATCTGTATTGACAGATAAGAACTGGTTAATTGAACTTCGCAGCGATGTGAGTTCATCTAAATGAAGGGAATACCATTCATTTATATTATTAATATCAGATTGCACATATTGTTCGGTATAATTAGTAATCATATAATCTCCATGTTTATATATCTATATATTTATAGTATAATAATATTGCTTGTGTGTCAAAAGTAATAAAAGTAATAAAAGTAATAAAAGCGATAAAAGAATTATAAGAGAAGGGAAAGAATAATTATGGCATCCAATCATGAATATATTGCAGAACTTGTAAGTAACCAAAGCTGGGATGAATGTTACAGTGAAATCATAAAAGGATTAAAGCAAAACTATAGGGATTATGAGCTTTATTTTGCATTGGGAGAGTATTATTTAAGTAAAAATATTAATCAGGCGTATCTGTGTTATGAAAATGCGTTATTCTATTGTGATAATGAAACAGATAGGGAATATATAGAAGGTGTTCTGCTAGATATAAAAGAGAAGGGTGTAAATGTTAAGCCATACTCTATAGTTATTGTTTCGTATAATTGTATAGATATAATGCAATCATGTATAAAGAGTATCAGAGATAATAATGATGTAAACGCAAATGAGTTAATTGTTGTTGATAATAATTCAAGTGATGGTATATGTGAGTGGTTAGAAAAGCAGAATGATATTATACTTATAAAAAACAAGGATAATAAGGGATTTGGGGCAGCCTCTAATCAGGGGATTAAAGCAGCAGCACCAGATAATGATATATTTTTGTTAAATAACGATACAATAGTTGTACCTAATTCAATATTCTGGTTAAGGATGGGATTGTATGAGAATGATAGGGTAGGAGCTGTAAGCTGTGAATCTAATTTTGCAGCAGGACAAATGATAGATAAGGAATATGATAGTTTAGAAGAGTATCTGGAATATGGAGTACAGAATAATATACCAGATATAAATCCATATGAGAAGAAGGCGTGGTTATCAGGTTTTGCAATTATGTTTAAAAGGATGGCATTGGATAATGTCGGACTTTTAGATCTAAGATATGGTATTGGATATTATGAAGATAATGATATATGTATAAGATTACAGTATGCAGGATATCAGTGTATATTGTGCCACAACAGTTTCATATTTCATTGGGGTTCACAGTCATTTAAAAAAGATATAGATAAGCAGAATACTTTATTGGATATTAATAGGGAAAAATTTATAGATAAATGGGGATTTGATTTGAATTATTATAGTAATTCAAGAAATGATATGCTGAATTTCATCGAAGCTGATAGAAGTGAAAATATAAAGGTTCTGGAAGTAGGATGTGGATGTGGGGCTACACTTTCAAAAATAAAATATTTATGGCCAAACGCAGAGGTTGCAGGAATAGAGTTATTAGATAATGTTGCTAGAATTGGTGCGAATAATTATGATATTATCCAGGGAAATATAGAAACAATGCAGCTGAACTATCAAAAAGAATATTTCGATTATGTCATATTTGGCGATGTGTTAGAGCATTTATTTAATCCTGAAGAAACTTTAAAAAAGATTAGAGCTTATATGAAGAATGATGGACATTTAATAGTTAGCATTCCCAATATTATGAATATTACTGTTTTATTACCATTATTAAGAGGTGAATTCAGATATATGGATTATGGTATTCTAGACAAAACACATGTTAAGTTCTTTACAATAAAATCGGCAGTTGAGATGATAAATAAGAGCGGGTTTAAATCAGAAAGCTATGTATGTATATTAAATGAAATGCTTGGAATCAATATTCCAGATAGTCAGAAAAAGGAATTTTATAAAGCATTAAGTTGTATTACAGGTGTGGCAGATGAGAAACAATTTGAAACATATCAGTATATTATAAGGGCAGATATAGAAAAATAGTTGTATATGGAATTTGAAATTATAAGAAAATTATAAGAGATTAGTATGTCAAATATAAACAATTATGGAAAAACATATGCGATATTGTACTGCAGGTGGCGGACAATTACATGTTATATTTTTAGATAGGAAGATGAAAATGAATAGAGAAGCATACAACATTATTATTTTAGGAAGTGGTTCACTATTAGATTTATTGTTTTATGGTATGGAGATATCGAATTATTCTTTTAATATATGTGGTATCTATGATGAAAAAGATGAAATACTTAGCTATAGAGGTATAAGTGTGTCAAATATATGCAATTTAAATGAATTAAAAAATTCAGAGATAGATTTTGTTTTTAATTGTTTAAGTTATAGGGTTGAATTTGAAAAGTTACTTATGGAGTATTTCTCTGTTGAGAAAGTAAAGCGATTAGAAGAAATAGAGGTGTTTTTAACAAAAAAACAGCGTATGGAATTTTTGAAAAAAAGAACATACATGGAAAGTGAAAGTTTGTATGAAAAGAATAATGCGAGTGTTGGAGAATTTACATATGGAGTTCCAGATATAAGGACATTTAATAAAGACGAGACAAAACTTATAATAGGAAAATTTTGTTCAATAGCGCGGGACGTTAAAATAATATGTGGTGGTGGACATAGATTAGACTGGGTATCTACTTATCCATTCAATGTGCTGGTTAACAGTTATAAGAAAATAGAAGGTAATCCAGTAACAAAGGGTGATATTGTTATTGGAAATGATGTATGGATAGGTGTAGGAGCTACAATTCTTTCTGGCGTTACTATAGGTGATGGGGCAGTTATAGCAGCCAATGCAACGGTAACAAAAGACGTTGAACCATATACAGTTGTTGGTGGAGTTCCTGCACATTATATTAAACATAGATTTGATAAAAAAACCATTGAAAAATTATTAGAAATAAAATGGTGGGATTGGGATTATGAGAAAATATATGATGCAATTCCATTATTGCAGAGTGGAGATGTAGATCAATTAATTAATGAAGCATCTAAAGATGATATTGTAGCTTTTAATGATTAAAAATTATGGGAGATTACACACGTAATCTCCCACTCTCTACTGCTTCGCAAAATTCATCTATGTTGCCATTAAAGCCAGTATTTCTAATCTGGTGAATAAGTTCCTGTTCCATATGACCATAAAAAGGGTAGTCATGGCAAGAGGTGCCTTTAACAGGAGCCATATAGTCACCATATTCAGATCTTAGAACTTCATCATAGCCAATTGGAGCATTTATAGTAATATGCTCAAAAGGCATTTTTATCACTTTATCAAAGCATTCCTTATGTATTTTATATTTTTCATCATCAACCTCAACCAAGTATGTTATGTTGGTGACATAATCAGCTTCGTCGTTATAACATAAAGAAGCAACATTATCTATTATTCTCCAGATATTGTTTTTTGTAGATTGATTCAATTCAACATTGATGTTACACAAGCTTGCGAATTCTGCCAGATAATGCTTTAAAGTAGCATTTTTTTCTAATTCATTCCAGTGTTCTAGTATATTCATTCCTAGCATAATTATATTTTTTTGTACCTGTAAAAAATCAGCATCTCTTGATAAATAATCAAGCGGGAATATATCAATACCAACTCTCTGATATGGAAATCCATGAAAAAATTTCATGTAGTCATTAAAATCCCATAATGTTTCATCAGCAATAACTCTTAACTGTGGTACAAAGGCTGCATCCTGCAGGCGTTTGGAGTCTGCATACATACCTGCTATAACAAAGCCATGAGGAAGCTGTTCTGGGAGTATTTTTATAAGCTGGTTGTATTCATCACGCATAAGACTTATATCAATGTCATCATCCCATGGTATCATTCCTTTATGTCTTACAGCGCCTAGCAGTGTCCCCCAATCAGCAAAATATCTGATGCCGTTTTTTTCACAGATATCAGCTACAATCTGGAATACTTCCATCTGTGCAGCCCATGCACGTTTCATCATGGACGATACTTCAAAGCCTTCGCGAATCTCTTTCTTAAAAAAATTATTATTAAAATTCAATGTATTGACCTCTGATTAAAATTAATGTAACAATTTCATGTTAATTGAATTATACCATTGAAAAGAAAAAAATCCAATTTTAATTATCGATAAAATGATTTTTGAAACTTTTGATAAATTTATGCAATTTCTAAATGTCTGAAAAAGCCATAAAGAATGTATTTAATCGGGTGGGAAATATGTTATAATAATTATAATTTTATGTTTAATGATTAATTGGTATTTTATATGTACATATAATCCGTGACTCATAATCCGGAGAATATTTGTGGATAAGTAAGGGGGGAAGTTATTCTAAATATTATTTGTAATGATAACAATAACAATCAAAAAGATTCAACATTGATTTATACTCATGAACAGCCTAAGATAGTTGATAGTGAATGTAAGTATGTATATCTTAATAGAAACGAGATATCTACAATATCAAAAGTATTAAACGTCAGTGAGGATGAAATAACAGATATTCAGATACTAAAAAAGGGTATGACTTTTAAAATGTGATTTATTATTATACTGTGTGGAGATTGAATATGAAAGATATAAAAGCCTATAATGCTATAGTAATAGTAACACCAGCTGATTTCAAGCGTGTTGAATGCAACAATAAAAGAATAGTTGATTATTTACCCGTAAGGAAAGTTATATTTGTAGGAAGCTCTGAGCTTGAAAAACTGGTTAAGGAATCTGATTTAGGTGACAGGGCTGGTTTTGTTAATGAGAATGACATTATACCATTTCAGGATGTATATGATTGCATGAAAGAGGTTATGTCAGATATATTATGTGGACGTGAGCTTCCAAGAGGACTTGTAGGATGGTATTATCAGCAATTCCTCAAGATGAAATATTCAGCTATATGTGAGGATGAATATTATATGACCTGGGATGGGGATACAGTTCCATGTAAGTGTTTTTCAATGTTTAATGCGAGTGGAAAGCCATATTTTGATATGAAGCATGAATATCATGAAGAATATTTCATTACATTAGAGAATATCCTGCCAGGAATAAAAAAGGTTACTGAAAAATCTTTTATATCAGAGCATATGCTGTTTAACAGCAGATATATGAAAGAACTTATAGCAGCTATAGAATCTAACAAGAATATTAAAGGAGCAGTATTTTGGGAAAAGATTCTTAATGCAATAAGAATTGAACATATACAGGAAAATAGTTTCAGTGAGTTTGAAACATATGGCTCGTATATGATGAGCAAAAATCCAGAAGTGTATGATTATCGTAGCTGGCATTCTTTCAGATATGGTGGTTATTATTTCCATCCTGAGCAGATGACTGAGCGTGATTATGAATGGATGGGCAGGGACTTTTATGCTATATCCTTTGAAAAGTCACACACAGTAAGAGAGGATCATGAGAATCTGTTCAATAATCCGAGATATCAGGATAAACTGACTGCACGTCAGATGGTTGAGATAGTGCAGGAAGAGGCAGAAGGGTATAATGAAGTGTGGGATTAGTGGGAACCAATGATTTTATGCGTTAATATTTGATGTGGAATGAATATACGGATTATCTAATCTAATCCGTATACTTCCATATAATCTGTTCATAGTATGCATTATCCTGAACTGGTCCAGGAATGACATCAGGGTCAACTTCGTTATTGTATCGGCTAGGTATGCTGGTTCTGTTTTCGGCACCAGCAAGATACCACATATATTCAAGGTCAATATGTCCAACGTCAACAGCTTGATGGTCATTTTGTACTAAATCGTAAGCTAGCACGCCAGATGAAGGACCTATTGCTAATAAAAATAAATCATTTTTTGAACCATACTTAAGGCACGCATTTAATATATCATCATATTTACGAAATGAGTTTGTTCCTGGGGCTATAATACGTTTGAATGATGCTGCATTATCAAAAAGGTTGTTTCCAACTCCTAAACGTGTGAATTCACCTTCCACTGAGATTACATTTTTATTATTCCATATTTTTTTAAGATTTGATAATCTATTGGCAGGTGCTTCTGTTTTTTTATCATTCATCATCATATACCATCGCGTGATATATGCATCGTGATATGTTTTGTTTTTATTTAGTAGTGTTTCATGTTTTTTTCTTGTTTCATCAGTCATATAGGCACGTATTTCGGATTTTGATTCGGATGTATATTTGCTCAGATCACCATAATTATCAGCTATAGCAATCATTAATTTATCATTATCAGACTGTAAGACTTGTAGTAGACGTTCTGATAGTTGCTCATCATATTGCTGGAAACTCCATCTGTTTGTGCCGTATATTATACTAAATTCGCCATCTCCGAATCTTGCAAGTGATTTACCTTCATTAATAATATTATTAATGGTTGTTTTATGAGATTCAATTTTTGGAAAAAATAAATGGTTATTATGAGTTATGTAATCTGCAATCTCGTATTTAAGATTGTTTCCTAATCCATCTATCATAAGTTTTAGGGCTGGAAGGACTCTCTCATTCATATCTGTTGTACTGTTTTTTTGCATAATAAGACTATTTTTAACAGTATTATACAGATTATTTATGTCATTTTTCATTTGCTGTTGTTCTTTTTGGAATTGTTCCATTATTGATATTATTTGTTCTAATTCGTTCATTGATTCACCTGTAAGACAATTTATTTAATAATGAAATTATAACATTTGAAGTAAAAAAAACAAATGAAAAAGTGAAAGTTGTAATAACAGGTGATTGAGACTTAGATGATTAAATGATAGAATGAATTTACAGTAGTGAATTATATAAAAGAAGCTTTTGACATCATTAATTAAAAGAAAGGCAAAGCAATTATGGGGACAATTGTTAATCCAGATAATTCAGCGTTTCAGGTTGCACTGAATTCAGAGATATATGTTGATAAAACCGGTTTGATTGAGTATACCAATAAGGTCATGAACACATTACAGGGGTATATATGCAACAGCCGTCCAAGAAGATTTGGAAAATCTGTCACTGCAAATATGCTTACAGCATATTACAGCAGAGGATGTGATTCGGCTGATATGTTTAATAATCTTGATATTAGTAAGTATGCTGATTATAAGGAACATTTGAATAAATATGATGTAATTCATCTTGATATCCAGTGGTGTATTGAGCCAGCTGGTGGAGTTGAGAATGTTGTTTCATATATTTCCGAAAGCACTATTGCAGAGCTTAGGGAATATTATCCGGATATAATAAGCAGGGATGCAGTATCTTTGCCAGAGACATTATCGCAGATAAACACGATGACCGGAAGTAAGTTCATAGTTATAGTAGATGAATGGGATGTATTGATCCGTGATGAGAATACTAACAGCCGTATTCAGAATGAATATATTAGTTTTCTTAGAGCTATGTTTAAAGGAACTGAACCAACGAAGTATATCCAGCTTGCATATATGACAGGTATTTTACCTATAAAGAAGCAGAAAACACAGTCAGCTCTTAATAATTTTAAGGATTATTCAATGTTATATGCTGGTCCGTTAGCATCATATATTGGATTTACGGAAGATGAGGTGCAGCAGTTGTGTGATGTTTACAATGAAGACTATGAAGAAGTCAGACGGTGGTATGATGGCTATAAGTTAGGAAGATATCACATATATAATCCTAATGCGGTTGTTAATCTTATGTTAGATGGCAGCTATCAAAGTTATTGGTCTTCTACAGCTTCATATGAGGCGATAGTTCCTTTGATAAATATGGATTTTGACGGACTTAAGGAAGCTATAATAACGATGCTGTCGGGTAACCAGATTCAAGTTGATGTGACATCTTTTCAAAATGATACGATCAGCTTTGTCAACAAAGATGATGTGATTACTTATCTTATTCATCTTGGATATTTAGCTTATGATCAAGGCTTTAAAATAGCAGTTATTCCTAATGAGGAAATCAGACAGGAGCTTGTTAAAGCGACTAGAAGGAAAAAGTGGAATGAGCTTGTTACTTTTGAGAGACAGTCAGAACAGCTGCTTGAAGATACATTGAATATGGATGGGAAAGCGGTTGCTAAAGGGATAGAAGAGATACATTCAGAATACACCTCTGCTATACAGTATAATAATGAGAATTCACTTAGTAGTGTTTTATCTATAGCATATCTTAGTGCAATTCAGTATTATTTCAAACCGGTACGGGAGTTTCCTGCAGGGCGTGGATTTGCGGATTTCGTATTTATCCCAAAACCAGAGTATATAGCTTACTATCCGGCACTTGTGGTTGAGTTAAAGTGGAATAAGAGTGCTGATACGGCTTTGCAGCAGATAGAAGAAAGATGTTATCCAGATTCTGTAAAATCATATACAGGCAGCATATTGTTAGTTGGAATTAATTATGACACACATACCAAAGAGCATACCTGTCTTATAAAGAAATATATTAAAGAGTCATAAAGGCATAGATAACAGGTAAAGATAACAGGTAAAGATAACAGTCAAAGATAATATAATAAATGCTTGTAGCAAAGGTAAGTAAAGCTTTATAGTATATCATAGTAAAAGCCCATAAAGCTGGATTTATATAGTTATATGCGGGCATTACAAAAGCCCGCATACACTAAATATCTCATTAAGTCTTGTCCTGTAGTTATGCAGCTGCAGGACTTTTTTATGCCCGTTAGCGGCGATTTTTATACGTTCATCCTCATGTTTTAGATAGTAATCACATTTGCTTATGAGGTCATCCTTTGATTCAAAGTATACGAAATCAACATCAGGCACGAAGTGATTAAGCAGGTCGGCCTGGAAGTTCGTCATAAGAAAGCCACCGGCACCCATGATATCCATACATCTGAGCGGAATTCCGTTTTTTATGCTTCGGAGTGTTATATTTAAGTTGATTTTGCTGCATTTGAACACATAAGGCATGTTGTCGTAGAAGTCTATAGGTCCCTGATTGATAACATGCGGCATATCAGGTGTCTGGTTATGTGTATACAGCTTTGTTTTAAAATGCTCTGATACAGCAGTAAGGAGGGCTTTACGTTCGTTCTGTGCGACTTTTCTTGCAAGAAAGTAGTTGGCATATGCGTATGCAGGAGTTTCTATGCCATCGTGGTTAGGCGTATAGGGCTCCACACGCATAAGCTCTGCAAGTATTTTGTTAGTTTCTGGTGTTCCAGACAGCATATCTTCAAGGAAGTTCATTCCATATACATTCTGCTGGGCGGATATGACGGCATCAAGATAGCCTCTCGTCCAGGGGTTCAGCTTGTCATAGATTCTGTCGTAGAAGTTTCCCTTTTCGTTGTACATGGAGCCTACAAAAGATATGTCACTGTCAAACACCTCATGAATATGTTCATTCAGTGTGAGCTTATCCAGTCTGTCAGTGTTGGCAGCAAGTGGCATATAGTACACTGTATCGATTCCACCATTCTTAAGCTCAATATACTGTGCACTATCGAAAAGGAATATGTGATTGCAGGGGTTGGTTATAGTGTATGAGTATATTGTAAGCAGAGGACTGTCATATACCCATGCTATATAAGGTATGTTGTGGCGGTTACAGCAGTTGGACACGACAACGCTGTAGTTAAATGTAAATACAGCATCATATTTGCCACATTTGCCGCTATCATTATTTCCTATAATCAGACTGTCAAACAGCTTATCAAACTCTTCACTTCTCCGTTCTAGTATAAGAGGAGTGGATATAACTGTAAGTTCATGTCCCATGGCAGGAAGTATTTCTTTCATATCTTCAACACCGAAGTGTTTATGTTCAAACTCAAGAATACGCATAATGTTTTGTTTGTTGTATATCAGTTGTTTTCACTATTATAGATGGCTGTTGTAAGGGGGAAAGTGTATACAAGCTGACATTCCTTTCTTTTTATTTTGAATTTTTATTTTAAAAATACGTGTTTCATGTACATGTATATATGACAGACTTTAAAATATTCTTAATCATGAGTTGATTCTGCAAAGCCAGTTTTTATATTCATCATTTTGCTGGGAATGCCATATCTATCATCTGTATAAGTCTTGTATCATATGTATGCAGCTTCTTAACTGTTTCATATCCGTGATTGGCGATTTCCATACGTTCATCCTCATGCTTAAGGTAGTAGTCACATTTTGCTTTAAGATCCTTCATGCTTTCGTATGCAACAAGGTCTTTGCCAATTTCAAAGAATTCGGGCAATTCAGCCTGGTAGTTGGTTATAAGGAAGCCACCGCAGCCAAGCACGTCGAATACACGCAGCGAAAGTCCGGAGCGTATGGATTTGGCGGTTATGTTAAGATTGATTTTACTGTTGTTAAATATAAGCGGCATTTCCTCAAGTGACTTGGCGAAGCCTCTGTTGTTGATATGCGGCATGGATGATGTGTCACTGCCTGTATACATGTCTACATTGAAGGAATCTGATAACATACGCAGGGCACGGAGCCTTTCCTGCTCTGCAACCTTGACACTTATGTAGTGCTGTGCTACAAGTGCTTTGTAGTTACAGCGGGAGTTCTCAGGAAATACATACGTTCCTAAGTTGCTTTTTATGAATCTTTCTGCGAATTCCTCAGATATGACATCTTCAATAAAGTTATATCCATATATTTTTAGCTGTGCCTCTATTAACCCATCAACATATCCGGTATCGTATTCGTTAAGTTTTATCTTGTTGTAGTCGCATTTTTCCTGATATGTAGAACCTATAAAGGATATGTCACTTGAAAAGTGCTTACGCTCACTTATGCTGGCATTTTGTATGACCTTGTCAGTTCTTGCTACATTGGTCGCAAGTGGTATATGAAATACATGACCTGGATTATAAGGTGCGAATTCCTTATAAAGCATGCTGTCAAAAAGAAATATACGGTTGCAAGGGTTGGATAGTGATTCTGAGTACAGCTCAAGCACGGGACTGTCAACAATAAGACTTATGTATACAATATTTGCTATATTGCATACCTCGGAAAGCCATGGGAAAAAGTTAATGGTGAACACAAAGCTGTAGCCGCCGTCAACTATATCAGAAGCTGTCCGCTTTATACATTCAGATGGAGTAAGATTTTTATTAAATATTTCCATACATTCTTCATGAACGTCAAGTCCAAGTCTTTTGAAAGAATCTATTATGTCAGGCTCGCATATGCTGCCGTATCTGTATATATATATTTTCATGAAAAACCTCATTTCTAAAGGCTTAAATTAAATATAACTGTGCTGTCAAAGTAACTCTTTATTCTGTCGTCTATAAGTGATAAGCTTCCTCTTTAATATTCATACAAGCCTTATATCTTTAATATAAATGTATTTTCGTAAGAAAGCAATAGTGGTTGTTTAGATGAGTGGGTTAATTCATAGTAATAGAGTAAAGATTTTGTGCGTTGGATTCATAGTGATTGTTTACGTAACTGGTATTCCATTGTATTATAATTCAGTAAGGTTCTGCCATGAGAATGTTATGAGAATATAATAAGAATGTTATAAGAATACCTTAAGAATGTTACGAGAATATCATAATAATATTATGAGAACATCATAAGTATGTAATAAGAATGTGACAGGTGTCATAGACAGATGCCAGATGAAAAATGTACAATACTATATGATGGTATACAATAGAAGCAAAGAGGGTGAGAGGAACATGAATATATTATTTTTCCAATGGTTCGCATTCATGCAGAAGGGCATAGAGAATGCATTAAAAAAGATGAATGTAAGCTATGATGTGTTTTACTATGACATGAAAGACTGGGATAATGATGATGAGCTTGAGAGAAAGCTGTCTGACTATCTTAAGAATAGCAATGTTACATATGATGCTGTGTTTTCAGTGAATTTTATTCCTATGGTATCGGATGTATGTTGTAGATTAGTGTCTGAGTTTAATACAGATAGATACAGGAAGCTTAAGTACATATCATGGGTATATGACTGCCCTGTCAATATAAGAAGGACAGCTGCGTTAAAGAATGACTGCAATATCATATATTTTTTTGACAGAATCCAGGCTGAAAGCTATGCAAAGCAGGGAGTAAGAGGTGCTGGACATATGCCACTTGCTGTTGATACTGATATCTTTGCTGAGGCTATTAATAATGCGGTTTGTAATGTTGTAGACAATGTTGCAAGCAATGTTGGAAATTCTTGTATTAGTGATGTTGCATTTGTAGGCAAGCTTTACAGGTCGGATTATCAGTATATAAGCAAGTATCAGGATGAGTATACAAGGGGCTATCTTGAAGGTATAGTATCTACACAGGAGAAGATATATGGGGGATATGTTATAGATGATTGTGTGAATGATAATATTATAAAATGTATCAATGATAACTTTGCGAAAGTATCAGGTGGAACTTATTCTGTTATTAAGCCAGAGGTTACTTATGCGCTTGCAACTGAGGTTACAGGGAGAGAGCGTTATAAGGCACTTGCGCTGCTGCAGAACAGGTGCAGGGTTAATCTTTATTCAACTGATAAGGATGAGAGGCTGTCAGGACTTAACCAGTGTGGTCCGGTGGATTATTATAATCAGATGCCGCTTGCTTTTAATCAGGCAAAGATTAACCTAAATATATCTTTAAAGATTATACAGTCAGGGATTCCGTTAAGAGTGTTTGATGTTTTGGGCTGTGGAGGCTTTCTTATAACGAATTACCAGCAGGAGATAGCAGAGAACTTTGAGGATGGAAGGGAACTTGTAATATATGAGGATATTCCTGATCTTATTGCAAAGGTGGATTATTATCTGTCACATGATGATGAGCGCCTAAGGATAGCGTGCAATGGATATGAAAAGGTAAAGAGTGAATGTACATTTGAAAAAAGAATGAATAAAATTTTGTCAGGAATGTTATAATTATGCTTGTATAAAATCATTGATTAACTTACAATAAAGGCATATAAGTAATATCATAAAGCCAGATTATGAGAATTTAGTAATGCATATTGAGAAAGATTATAAGAGGCAGGTTGTACAGATTATGGAAAAGCTTAATTCATTTTATAAAATGCTTAAAAATAATGCAGAGAAATATCCTAATAAGGAAGCTATAATATATGATACTATGACTATTTCATATAGCAAGCTTTTTGAGGATGTATGTAAGAAAGCACTTCACCTTAAGAGATTTACAGGAAACCGTATTGCACTATATGGTCCTTCATCATACAGGTGGATTGTTAATATGTTTGGTATAATACTTGCTGGTAAGGATGTTATGCTTGTTGATTTCTTTCTGCCACAGAATACCCGCAACGATATACTTAAAAAGGTAGGGGTTGATTATGTACTTACATCTACGAATCAGTATATTCTTGCAGATAGTAACGCGATTATGATACCGGATGCCGAAAAGGATGATGTGGAAGGCTTTGTGTATGATGAGGATTCGGTTGTGGAGGGCAATATACTTATGCTTACGGCTGTTCCACAGGAGTGTGATAAAGCAGTAGTCCTTACTGTATCTAATATTTTTAATACTATCAATGAGATTAATGAGTTCTGCTTATGCGAAGAGAATGATAAGGTTCTGGCACAGATAGCACTTCATCATATATTTGGTTATATATATAGTCTTATATGGCCGTTGCATAATGGTGCGTGTGTGTGCATAGGAAGAGGCTTAAGGCATATAGATGCGGACACATATTATTATAATCCTACAATTCTTCCTGGTTCACCATCTATGATAGATTATTTAAAGAGAATCAAAGCATTTAACAACGATTTAAGGACGGTTATTATCGGTGGTGCCAGCTGTCCGTTCAGGCTTTTTGAGGCTTTAAGTGACAGGGACTTAAAGGTATATAATGTATATGGCATGACAGAAACATCTGGCTGTATAGGAATAAATGATACAATGGACGGTACTTATAAGCTGTTTGGTGAAACGCAGGTTACAATCGCAGCTGATGGTGAGATTCTTGTCAGCGGAGATTGTGTCATGAATGGTTATGATAAGGATGAAGTTTATACAGCACGTGTACTAAAGGATGGTGTGTATCATACAGGCGATCTTGGAAGGATTAACGAGAAGGGACGTCTTGTGCTTCTTAAGCGTAACCCTGAGATTATTCTTCTTCCAACAGGTGAGAAGATAAGCCGTACTGTTACAATAAGGGAAATCACAGCACTTGATGGTGTTTCAGAAAGTTATGTAACCTTGTATAATGATAAACTCACAGCATTGATAGTACCTATAGATAAGGAAGCAAGGATAGACCGTTTTGTAAGGCTTATCAACAGATATAATGAAAGAAAGGGATTCCGCTGGGAGATACAGAAAGTTAAGCTTATAAAGGCGCCGTTGCCAAGACTTGATAATGGAGATATAGATCAGGATGCTGTTGATGATTTAATGGTTGATCTGACAGATGTTGGATAGAAAGTTCATGGATAAAGGGTGAAAGGGTGATATCTGGTATGCCGGGGTTAAGAATGACTGGTGTGTGCCGATATATTTATCGTATATTATGAACCGATAGTAAACATGATGGTATAATAATATTATTATTAGGATGAGAGGTAGTATATCATGGAGGATATAAGAAGTAGGCAGTTAGAGGTGTTAGGTGAAGCTAAGGATTATTGCATGAAGGTGCTTCACAGTATAGATACTGTTATTCCTGAGCTTAAAGGTGCTAAGAAGGATGATACAGATGAGTATCTTAGAATGACAGTAGATGCAATCAACAACACATTAGAGATGTATAACGCAACACGCACACTTGTAAAGGAACACTCAGATATAGATGAAACAGAGATAAATAAAGCGGTTGGGAAGCTTGGAGCTGCACTTAAGGGAAGCGATGACGAAGATAAGGCAGCAGCACTTGAAGGCATAAAGGACTTCATAAGGGCTTATGGCGAGGCAGCAAAGAATATTACAGAAGCATAGATACATTTATTTGTCAGTATTGTTGTTTAATTGAATATTAGTTGGTGACGAACGGACAACAGCATATATGCTGTCTGACTTTAGCTTAATTTACGAAAATGAATGTGTGGCTAAATCAGAGGTGAGAGGCATGAGCGGCGGAATTGTGCGTAAAACGCTAAGTCCTTGCAACGAATATGACTTGAATTGTCAATTTTGCAAATAGAGTCAAATTTTCACCATTTCAATATAAAATACATAGGTGGGATTGAGCACGAGGTACTCAATCCCACCTTTTTCTGGCTTTTCACTGTATCAACATAGTTGAATTTTAATACTATATTATGTCAAAGACAGCCATAAGGCTAGTGAGGTATTTTAAGAATAATGCGCAAGGAACACTTGAAAGCTGATTGTGATAGTTCTTAGATATTCCCTCAATATCCAGCAACGATTATACATGGATGTATAATCGAGCGAAAACGAAACATGGATGTTTCGTATGAGCGTTTGCGTTCGTAAACAATACCTACATGGAATATCTTAGAAATATCCAATCAGCTTTCTGGTGACTGTAGAATTATTCTTAAAATACCTCACAAGCCTTATGGCGTCTGTTCGTCAATATAAATACATCAATATAAATACGTCAAAATAAATAATATGAATCAACTGTGCTAAACAATATATTTATATGTATCCGTTAAACATCATGCCAGTATAAGCTGAAAGGTTATACGGATCATTGTATGTACGGGTAGGGTTTTTATAAGCAATAATCTTATTGTTGACATAGTCCATAGGATTAAGTGCTATATTTTCAGCCTTTGTTTTAATAGAGTCTTTGAATGAGTTAAGACTTTCAAAAACCTTGCTTAACTGGTTGTCATCAGCAGCCTTGCTTAGAACTTCTTTGTTAGTGCTTATTGTACCATCCTTGTTAAGAGTAAGTCCGTTGCTTTCAAGCTGTTTTTTGTGTGAACGTGCTATAGCAGTTATTTCTTTGTGAAGGCGTTCTGTACCCTGGAACTGATTGTTGGCTTTGTCGTTGGCAGCAGATATAAGATTGTTATATCCTGATACCAGTTCATTAATACTTTCTGCTATTGAATCAGCATCAGCTTTGAGGCTGATAGTTACTGGATTATCTGTAACCTCTGAAAGTTCAAGTGCATATGACTTGTTGATTGTTACAAGGTTATTCATGGAAGAACGTTCTTCATCGTTTATGTTAAATATTGCGTTTGAAGGATATTGTGCAACACGGTCAAGTCCAAGAGTGCTTATCAATGCAGCGTTGGCAGATACATCAGTCTTATCGCTGTTCTGGCTTGGTTCAATCTTGAATATAACAGGTGAGGAACCGCTGATTCCGGTTGCTTCGGACTCTATGTTTATGGCTGTGTTGCCAAGACTGTCTTCCTTGATAGTTGCAGTAAGTCCGATGTTTGATCTGTTTATAAGCCTTGCAAGCTTATTCTGTATGTTGTTTAAGGTTTCACTGCTCTCCACACTAAACTGGAATTCATAAGTTACATTATTAATAGACAGATCAAAGGAATAATCACCTTCTTTTACAAGTCTGGAGCGAGGATGCAGATAGTTGCCGGTATTAATCTGGGATGCTGCAAGCTGCTTTACATTTATGTCAAATGATTCATCATCTGAGGCAAGGCTCGAATCTCCGATGTACTGTGCTGATACAGCATCAGAATTGCTTGACACAGCAGATTTTTTAAATGTCATCTCACCGTTTGAGCTGTCTGATAAGTCCTGGGTTATATTCTCAAGAGCACGTGCGTTTTCCTTAAGGTCTATTGCATATTTCTGGGCAGCACTCGATAAGTCAAGCTTGTATACAGGGGTCTGGCTGTTAATCTTTACAACCTTGCTGTATGTGTTTTTAAGCTGGGATCTTGTATGGGTATCATACTTGGAATTCATCCTGTGTCCGTACTGGGACAGGTAGTAGCTATATACACTACTGATCATAACAGTCACCTCCTTGTCTGTATAATCAATCTGTATTATATCTGTAGTGGGCAGCACTGTTAAAAAAGATTATAGTTATATAAATAATTATTAATGTAAATAATTATTAAATATATTAAATTAAATAGAAACAGTGCTATATTAATATGTATCGGTACGTATAACAAATATATAATTATCAGGAAATCCATTTCCATAAAAAATATCGACCGGATACATTGATACATTGCTGGGTGGTAAACTTGCTTTTAACACACACATTATAACATTGTTTATAATAATGCACAATGTTGCCATATTCTTATTTTATAAGCATAATGTTGATTTTGCAATCATTTTATAGTAATATTTTGATAAGAAAATTTTGTAGATGAAATTTTTGATTTATAAGGCATTGACATCACTATGATTGTTACAATATAAGTATGAATGAATATAACAATTAAAACATAATTTTAATATAATGCAAACAAATATAATGTAGATAAATATAATAGATAAATATAATAAAAGAAATAAAAGTTATAAAATTAATAACAAATGGGTTGACGGATTGATAAATAATGTGATATATTAGGCTGGCTATGGAAGCGGTCTTTTTTTTATGCCCTGAACTGACCCAACGGTACAGGATATAAGAAAAAACCAATTGGTGTTAATAACACCTGCAAAATAAATAATTGGAGGTGGAAGTTGTGCGAGTAAAGATAACATTGGCATGTACAGAGTGTAAACAGCGCAATTACAACATGACTAAGGAAAAGAAAGCCCATCCAGACAGAATGGAAACTAAGAAGTATTGCAAGTTCTGTAAGTCACACACATTACACAAGGAAACAAAGTAATTAGTATCAGTGAGGTATTAAGATGAGTGAAGCTGTTAAGACAAAGAAACAGAAAAAGAGCTGGTTCAAGGGACTTAAGGCAGAGTTCTCTAAGATCATTTGGCCAGACCAGAAGTCACTTACAAAGGAAACCATCGCTGTATTGGTTGTATCCGTATTATTAGGTGTAATTATTTCAGTTGTGGACTTGATTGTTCGCTTTGGAATTGAATTCATTGTAAAGTAAGGAAAAGGTGATCAGATGGACGAAGCAAAATGGTATGTGGCTCATACGTATTCTGGCTATGAGAATAATGTAAGAGTTAATATCTTAAAGACAGTTGAGAACAGAAATCTTCAGGATCAGATCTTTGATGTGCTTGTGCCGGTTGAAACAGTAGTTGAAGTAAACAACGGCAAGCCAAAGACAGTTGAGAGAAAGATATTCCCTGGCTATGTATTTGTTAAGATGGTTATGAATGATGACAGCTGGTATGTTGTCAGAAATACCAGAGGTGTAACGGGGTTTGTTGGTCCTGGATCTAAGCCAGTGCCATTATCTCCAGCTGAAGTTAAATCATTCGGAATCGATGATGAGAATGGTTCAGTTGAAGAATCTAAGCCAGTGGTTGAGTTCGCTGGTAAAGTGGGTGATCAGATTCAGATTCTTTCAGGTGCCTGGGAGAATACAGTTGGTCAGATCACAAGCATTAATGAGGGCAAGCAGTGTGTCACTATTAATGTTGAAATGTTCGGTCGTGAAACACCGGTCGAAGTTGACTTCACAGATGTGAAGGTACTGTAATCAAGGTGATCAAAAGCTGTACGGGCTGCATATAAAGGCCTGGCATCAGTTGTTTTGACTGCCTGTGGGAGGCTTAATAGCCGCCATAAACCACATTTATAATTAGGAGGTGCCACAATGGCAAAGAAAGTAACAGGTTATATTAAATTACAGATTCCTGCCGGCAAGGCTACACCAGCTCCACCAGTTGGTCCAGCACTTGGTCAGCACGGTGTTAACATTGTAGAATTTACAAAGCAGTTTAATGCAAAGACAGCAGATCAGGGTGACTTAATCATCCCTGTAGTTATTACAGTTTATGCTGATAGAAGCTTCAGCTTCATCACAAAGACTCCACCTGCTGCAGTTCTTCTTAAGAAGGCTTGCAACATTAAGTCAGGTTCAGGTGTTCCTAACAAGACTAAGGTTGCTACAATCAAGAGAGCTGAAGTTCAGAAGATCGCTGAACTTAAGATGCCAGATCTTAATGCAGCTACTATCGAAGCAGCTACATCTATGATCGAAGGTACTGCTAAGAGTATGGGTATCGTTGTAGAAGACTAATTCTATATGTATCTGTAACTACTGTAATTGATTATTAATGATTAATTACTTTCAATTGATTATTAGAGATTTCATAGAAGAACATGCGGACAGATTAATCCTATAATTTTTCCGGGATTGTTCAATATGTGGGAGGAAAGATAGAATCCTTCCGATAACACCACTAGGAGGTTTATAATGAAAAGAGGAAAGAAATACGTAGAGGCAGCCAAGAATATTGACCGCCAGACATTATATGAAGCAGCTGACGCAGTTTCTTTAGTAAAGAAGAGTGCAGTTGCAAAGTTCGATGAGACTATCGAAGCTCATATCAGAACAGGTTGTGATGGACGTCACGCTGAGCAGCAGATCAGAGGAGCTGTTGTTCTTCCACACGGAACAGGTAAGACTGTTAAGGTTTTAGTATTTGCTAAGGGCGCTAAGGCTGATGAAGCTGAAGCAGCTGGTGCAGATTTCGTTGGTGGTGAGGAACTTATTCCTAAGATCCAGAATGACAACTGGTTTGATTTTGATGTAGTTGTTGCTACACCTGATATGATGGGCGTTGTTGGTCGTCTCGGACGTGTACTCGGACCTAAGGGCTTAATGCCAAACCCTAAGGCTGGTACAGTTACTATGGATGTAACAAAAGCTGTTAATGATATCAAGGCTGGTAAGATCGAGTACAGACTTGACAAGACTAATATCATTCACGTGCCAATTGGTAAGGCTTCATTCACAGAGGAGCAGTTATCAGACAACTTCCAGGCTATTATGGATGCAATCGTTAAGGCTAAGCCATCTTCACTTAAGGGTCAGTATTTAAAGAGTGTTGTTCTTACAGCTACTATGGGACCTGGTGTTAAGGTTAGCACAGCTAAGTATGTTGGCTAATATGTTGTTTCTTGTAGTTAACAAGGAATATTGATGCGAAAGATTGATTTTGCAATATTATTAAAACATATTTTGTAAAAATGGTTGACAACCTATATATTATGATAGTATACTATCAGCTGTGTGTGGTTATTCGCATACAAAGTGAAAGCTATATTTCACATTTTGCCTAAGACAGCAGGTCCCGAAAGGGTTAAAGGTAATACGCCTACCGAGGACAGACTTGTATTTTAAAGTGTGTCAGTCTGGAAGTACAGACTGATGATACAGACTTTAGAATATATTTATCAGTTTATTCAGTCCTTCTGTCATAGCGGCAGGAGGGTTTTTTTGATAGCCTGATACATTGTACGTCTGGGCAGAATATTATCTGGAAACAGATACTAATCTAACAGGAGGTAAATATTCATGGCAAAAGTAGAACTTAAGCAGCCTATTGTAGACGAAATCAAAGCAAGCTTAGAAGGCGCTCAGGGCGTTGTGGTAGTTGACTACCGTGGCTTAACTGTTGAGCAGGATACACAGCTTCGTAAGCAGTTAAGAGAAGCTGGTGTCGTTTACAAGGTTTATAAGAATACTTTAGTAAAGAGAGCAATCGCAGGTACAGAGTTCGAACCAATGACAGAGGTTCTTGAAGGACCTAACGCTATTGCAATCTGCAAGGATGATGCTACAGCTCCAGCAAGAGTTTTAGCTAACTTTGCTAAGACAGCAGAAGCACTTGAACTTAAGTGTGGTGTTGTTGAAGGTACTTACTATGATGCTACAGGAATCGCAGCTATCGCAAGCATTCCTTCAAGAGATGAACTTCTTGCTAAGTTCCTTGGAAGCATCCAGTCACCTATTACAAACTTTGCCCGCGTTATTAAGCAGATCGCTGAGAAGAACGAAGAGGTTGCATAATATCGCAGCATAAAACGATTATCGACGAGGCTGCCTGAAACTTATCAGACAGACTACGAAACTTAATTAAAGACTATAAAAAGGAGATTATAATAATGACTACACAGGAAATTATCGAAGTTATTAAGGGTTTATCAGTATTAGAATTAAACGATTTAGTTAAAGCATGTGAAGAAGAATTTGGTGTTTCTGCAGCAGCAGGTGTTGTTGTAGCAGCAGGTGCAGGTGCAGGCACTGCAGCTGAAGAAAAGACAGAATTCGACGTTGAGCTTACAGAAGCTGGTGCTAACAAGGTTAAGGTTATCAAGGCTGTTCGTGAAATCACAGGTCTTGGCTTAAAGGAAGCTAAGGAAGTTGTTGATGGCGCTCCTAAGGTTATTAAGGAAGCTGCTTCTAAGGAAGAAGCTGAAGAAATCCAGAAGAAGCTTGAAGCTGAAGGCGCTAAGGTTACTCTTAAGTAATTTAAAACCAGAGGATTACAACTTTAATATGGCAATATGATGAAAAAACACTTGATTTTTTGAGTTATATTTGGTATATTATAATAAATGTGAAAAAGTTCCAGTTGTTTTATTGACAGCTGGGACTTTTTTTGCTATTATGGATAATGCACTATTATGGTATGGTGTGCATAGTTTTTGTACACATATCTATAATGTAATAAATTAATGTAAAGAAAACTAAGGGGTGAAACGTCAATGGAGAAAAACAGAATACGTCCAGTAAAGTCAGGCAAAGCGATGCGTATGAGTTTCTCAAGACAGAAGGAAGTTCTTGAGATGCCTAACCTTATTGAGGTGCAAAAAGATTCTTACCAGTGGTTTTTAAATGAAGGCTTAAAAGAGGTCTTTAACGACATCTCTCCAATTGCAGATTACAACGGAAGGCTCAGTCTTGAATTCGTTGATTTTGCATTATGCGAAGAGGAGAGAAAGTACTCTATAGAAGAGTGTAAGGAAAGAGATGCTACATATGCAGCTCCACTCAAGGTACGTGTAAGACTTCATAACAAAGAGAATGAAGATATCAGCGAGCATGAAATCTTCATGGGTGACCTTCCTTTGATGACTAAGACCGGTACATTTGTAATTAACGGTGCAGAACGAGTTATAGTCAGCCAGCTGGTACGTTCACCTGGTATTTACTATGATATACAGAAAGATAAGTATGGAAAGATATTCCTGTATAGTTCTACTGTTATTCCTAACAGAGGTGCATGGTTAGAGTATGAAACAGATGCTAACGATGTGTTCTATGTTAAGGTTGACCGTAACAAGAAGGTTCCTATAACAGTTCTTATAAGAGCACTTGGTTTTGGAACTAATGCAGAGATTATTGACATATTTGGTGAGGAGCCTAAGCTTCTTGCAACTATGGAGAAGGATACTTCTACTAACTATCAGGAAGGTGTGCTTGAACTTTATAAGAAGTTAAGACCAGGGGAACCTTTGTCAGTAGATAGTGCTGAAGCACTTATCTCAGGCATGTTCTTTGATCCTAGAAGATATGACCTTGCAAGAGTAGGCCGTTATAAGTTTAATAAGAAGCTTTCTTTCAGAAACAGGATTGCTGGACATGTTCTTGCAGAAGATGTAGTTGATGGCAACGGTGAGATTATCGCTAATGCAGGCGATAAGCTTACAAGAGAAACTGCAGAACAGATCCAGAATGCTGCTGTACCTGCTGTGTTCTTAAAGGCAGAGTTAAAGGCAGCTGATGGTTCAGTACGTGAAAGAGTAGTTAAGATATTATCTAACCTTGCAGTAGATATTACTAAATGGGTAGATATTACAGAGGAAGAAGCTAAGGAACTTGGTGTTAACGAGTATGTTTATTATCCAGTTCTTTCACAGATATTAGCAGATAATGAATCACCTGAGGATATCAGGGATGCTATAGAAAAGAATGTGGCAGATCTTATTCCAAAGCATATTACAGTTGAAGATATACTTGCATCTATCAACTACAATATGCATCTTGAATATGGTATTGGAACTAAGGATGATATCGATCACCTTGGTAACAGACGTATAAGAGCCGTAGGTGAACTTTTACAGAATCAGTTCAGAATCGGTATTTCAAGAATGGAAAGAGTTGTACGTGAAAGAATGTCAACTCAGGATTTAAGTGGTATATCTCCACAGTCACTTATAAATATCAAGCCTGTAACAGCAGCTATCAAGGAGTTCTTTGGTAGTTCGCAGCTTTCTCAGTTCATGGATCAGAACAATCCATTATCTGAGATTACACATAAGAGACGTCTTTCAGCACTTGGTCCTGGTGGTCTTTCAAGAGATCGAGCAGGTTTCGAGGTTCGAGATGTACATTATACACATTATGGAAGAATGTGTCCTATCGAGACACCAGAAGGTCCTAACATCGGACTTATCAACTCTCTTGCATCATATGCAAGAATCAATGAATATGGTTTCGTAGAAGCTCCTTATCGTATAATAGATAAGTCAGATCCTAAGAATCCAAGAGTAACTGATGATGTACGTTACTTTACAGCTGATGAGGAAGATGATTACCATGTAGCACAGGCTAATGCTGAGATTGATGAAAATGGATATTTCGTTAAGAATTCAGTATCTGGACGTTACAGAGAAGAAACATCTGAGTTTGATAAGAGCATGATTGATCTTATGGATGTATCTCCTAAGATGGTATTCTCAGTAGCTACATCTATGATACCTTTCCTTCAGAATGATGACTGTACACGTGCCCTGATGGGTTCTAACATGCAGCGTCAGGCAGTACCTCTTCTTATGACAGAGGCTCCAGTAATAGGTACAGGTATTGAAAACAAGACAGCATGCGACTCAGGTGTGTGTGTTGTTGCAGAAGAAGATGGTGTTGTTCTTTCTTCTGAATCTAACAGGATTCTTGTAAGAGAGACAAGCGGTAAGGTTCATGAGTACAAGCTTACTAAGTTCTCAAGAAGTAACCAGAGTAACTGTTACAACCAGAGACCTATTGTTTTCAAGGGTGATGAGGTTAAGGCAGGAGATGTTATCGCTGATGGTCCATCAACATCTAACGGAGAAATAGCACTTGGTAAGAACCCTCTTATCGGTTTCATGACATGGGAAGGTTACAACTACGAGGATGCTGTTCTTCTTAGTGAAAGATTAGTAAGAGATGATGTATATACATCTATCCATATAGAAGAATATGATACAGAAGCAAGAGATACTAAGTTAGGACCAGAAGAAATCACAAGAGATCTTCCTTCAACAGGTTCTGATGCTGTCAAGAATCTTGATGAAGATGGTATTATCCGTATAGGTGCCGAGGTAAGAGCCGGTGATATCCTTGTTGGTAAGGTTACTCCAAAGGGAGAAACAGAGCTTACAGCTGAAGAAAGACTTCTTAGAGCTATCTTCGGTGAGAAAGCAAGAGAGGTAAGAGATACTTCACTTAAGGTTCCTCATGGTGCTTATGGTATCGTAGTAGGCGTTAAGGTATTTACAAGAGAGAATGGAGATGAATTGGCTCCTGGTGTTAACAAGAATGTCCGTATCTACATTGCACAGAAGAGAAAGATTTCTGTTGGTGATAAGATGGCCGGACGTCATGGTAACAAGGGTGTCGTTTCAAGAGTACTTCCAGTAGAAGATATGCCATTCCTTCCAAACGGACGTCCACTTGATATAGTACTTAACCCACTGGGTGTGCCTTCACGTATGAATATCGGACAGGTCCTTGAGATTCATTTAAGTCTTGCGGCAAAGGTATTAGGCTTTAACGTAGCAACACCTATCTTTGATGGTGCTAACGAAAATGATATTATGGATACACTTGATATGGCTAATGCTTATGCTAACCATCCTTTTGATGATGATGAGCTTGCAAAGGAAAAGGCTGAAGCAGAGGCTGCAGGTGAAGAGTATCCAGCAGATATGACTACATTTACAGCGGAATATAAGGATCTTTTAAGAGATGATGTATTTGAGTTCCTTTCAGATAACAGAGCTCACAGAGCAGAGTGGAAGGGTGTTCCTATCGGAAGAGATGGTAAGGTAAGACTTCGTGATGGTAGAACTGGTGAGTATTTTGATAGTCCAGTTACTATTGGATTCATGCACTACTTAAAGCTCCATCACCTTGTTGATGATAAGATCCATGCACGTTCAACTGGTCCTTACTCACTTGTAACACAGCAGCCACTTGGTGGTAAAGCGCAGTTCGGTGGACAGAGATTCGGTGAAATGGAAGTTTGGGCTCTTGAGGCGTATGGTGCATCATATACACTTCAGGAAATCCTTACAGTTAAGTCTGATGATGTTGTTGGCCGTGTTAAGACATATGAAGCTATTATTAAAGGCGAGAATATCCCTGAACCAGGTATTCCTGAGTCATTCAAGGTTCTTCTTAAGGAACTTCAGTCTCTTGCACTTGATGTAAGAGTTCTTGATCAGGATAACAACGAAGTCCAGCTTCTTGAAAGTTCAGAGTATGAGGTTACAGACTTCAAGAAGGTTCTTGATGATGGTGGTTATAAGAGAAACAGCCGTGATGAGGAAAATGAATTAAAGAATGCCGGTTACCATGCAGAAAAGCAGGGTGATGATGGTGAAGCTACTATGGAAGAACTCGGATCAGATGATGATGACGATTTCGATCTTGACGGCTTTGATGATGATTTTGATGATTACGGTGACGGAAATAGAGAAGAATAATAGAAGGGAGCACTATAATGGCAGAAGAGATTAAGTCAAATAAATCAATGAAATTTGATAAAATTCAGATAAAGCTTGCTTCTCCTGAGAGTATTTTAGAGTGGTCTCATGGCGAGGTAACTAAGCCTGAGACTATTAACTACAGAACTTTAAAGCCAGAAAGAGATGGTCTGTTCTGTGAAAGAATATTCGGACCTAGCAAAGACTGGGAGTGTCATTGCGGTAAGTATAAGAAGATTAAGGATAAAGGCATCATATGTGATAAGTGTGGTGTTGAGGTTACTAAGGCAAGTGTCCGTAGAGATCGTATGGGACATATTCACCTTGCTGCTCCAGTTTCACATATCTGGTATTTTAAGGGAATCCCTAGCCGTATGGACCTTATCCTTGATATAGGACCTAAGAATCTTGAAAAGGTTCTTTACTTTGCTTCTTATATCGTGATTGATCCAGGTGAAACAGATATTCCATTCAAGAAGATTCTTACTGAAACAGAGTACAGAGATCTTTATGACCAGTATGGTAACACTTTCAGAGTTGGAATGGGTGCTGAGGCTATTTTAGAGCTTCTTAGAAGCGTTAATCTTGAAGAAGAAGTGGCAAAGCTTAAGGAAGAGCTTGCTACTACTACTTCACAGAAGGCTGCAAGACTTATTAAGAGAATCGAAGTTATGGATGCATTTATCGCTGCTGGTACTAAGCCAGAGTGGATGATCCTTACTGAAATTCCAGTTATTCCTCCAGACTTAAGACCAATGGTACAGTTAGAGGGTGGTAGATTCGCAACATCAGATCTTAATGATCTTTATAGAAGAATCATAAACAGAAATAACCGTCTTGCAAGACTTATGGAACTTGGCGCTCCTGAAATCATTGTCCGTAACGAAAAGAGAATGCTTCAGGAAGCTGTTGATGCACTTATAGATAATGGCCGTAGAAACGGTCGTCCTGTAACAGGACCTGGTAACAGGGCTCTTAAGTCTTTATCAGACTTATTAAAGGGTAAGCAGGGACGTTTCAGACAGAATCTTCTTGGTAAGCGAGTTGACTATTCAGGACGTTCTGTTATCGTAGTAGGACCAGAGCTTAAGATATATCAGTGTGGTCTTCCTAAGGAAATGGCTATTGAGTTATTCAAACCATTCGTTATGAGAGAGTTAGTAAGACGTGGTCTTGCTGAGAATATTAAGAAAGCTAAGAAGAGTGTTGAACATCTTGAAACAGAAGTATGGGATGTGCTTGAAGATGTTATCAAAGAGCATCCAGTTATGCTTAACCGTGCTCCTACACTTCACAGACTTGGTATTCAGGCATTCGAGCCTATCCTTGTGGAAGGTAAGGCTATTAAGCTTCATCCACTTGTTTGTACAGCATTCAATGCCGATTTCGATGGTGACCAGATGGCCGTGCATCTTCCATTGTCTGTAGAAGCACAGGCTGAGTGTAGATTCATGCTTCTTTCACCTAACAACTTACTTAAGCCTTCAGATGGTGGTCCGGTTGCCGTTCCTTCACAGGATATGGTTCTTGGTATCTACTATCTTACACAGGAAAGACCTGGCGTTAAGGGTGAAGGTAAGATATTTAAGAGTGTTAATGAAGCGCTTCTTGCTTATGAGAATAGTATTATTACTCTTCATTCAAAGATTAAGGTTAGAGTGTCTAAGACAAATGCATCAGGAGAAGAAGTATCAGGTATAGTTGAGTCTACACTTGGACGTTTCATATTCAATGAAATTCTTCCTCAGGATCTTGGATATGTAGATAGAAGCAAGGAAGAAAACTTCTTAAAGCTTGAGGTTGACTTCCATGTAGGTAAGAAACAGTTAAAGGATATCTTACAGCACGTTATTAATACTCATGGTACAACAACAACTGCTGAAGTTCTTGATGATATAAAGGCAATGGGTTATAAGTACTCAACAAGAGCTGCCATGACAGTTTCTATATCAGAGATGACAGTGCCACCTGTTAAGAAACAGCTTATTGCTGATGCTGAACAGAAGGTTGAAAGAATCAACATGAACTACAACAGAGGTCGTTCAACTGATGAAGAAAGATATAAGAATGTAATCAGAGTATGGCAGGAAACAGATAAGACATTGCTTAAGGCACTTCTTGATGGTCTTGATAAGTACAATAACATCTTCATGATGGCCGATTCAGGTGCCCGTGGTTCTAACCAGCAGATTAAGCAGCTTGCAGGTATGCGTGGTCTTATGGCAGATACATCAGGTCACACTATTGAACTTCCAATCAAGTCTAACTTCCGTGAAGGTCTGGATGTATTGGAGTACTTCATTTCAGCCCATGGTGCCCGTAAGGGTCTTTCAGATACAGCGCTTAGAACAGCCGATTCAGGTTATCTTACAAGACGACTTGTTGATGTTTCACAGGATCTTATTGTCAGAGAGACAGATTGCAGCGTTGGTAAAGTTATACCTGGTATGTATGTATATTCATTTGTCAATGACAGAGCTACTAACTCAAGTGATGCAAAAGAAGATATTCTTGAGCCATTACAGGAGCGTATTACAGGAAGATATCTTGCAGAAGATATCAAGGATCCAGCTACAGGCGAGATAGTTGTTGCAGCTAACCACCTTGTAACTCCTAAGAGAGCAGAAGCTATTATTAAGACTGGTGTAAACCAGGTTAAGATAAGAACAATCCTTACATGCCGTTCACATATCGGTGTTTGTGCTAAATGTTATGGTTCTAACCTTGCAACAGGTCAGACAGTACAGATTGGTGAAGCAGTTGGTATCATCGCTGCCCAGTCGATCGGTGAACCTGGTACACAGCTTACTATGAGAACATTCCATACTGGTGGTGTTGCTGGTGATAACATTACACAGGGTCTTCCTAGAGTAGAAGAACTTTTCGAGGCAAGAAAGCCAAAGAGTCTTGCGGTTCTTGCTGAGTTTGGTGGAACAGTAAGCTTTGCTAAGACAGATAAGAAGACAGATATCGTTATTACAGATGACGAAGGTAATTCAAAGTCTTACCCTGTATCAAGAGATACACGTGTTAAGGTTCAGGAAGGACAGGTTGTTGCAACTGGTGAGGAAATCACAGAAGGTTCTGAGAATCCACATGATATCGTAAGAATTCTTGGTGTAAGAGCTGTTCAGGATTACATGCTTCGTGAGGTTCAGAAAGTTTACCGTATTCAGGGTGTTGATATCAATGATAAGCATATCGAGCTTATTGTTAGACAGATGCTTAAGAAGATAGTTATTGATTCTGCTGGAGATTCAGATTTCTTACCTGGTTCACAGGTTGATACTCTTGAATTCACAGAGGTTAATGAAAAGCTTGAGGAAGAGGGTAAGATGAAGGCTACAGGAACTCCTATTATCCTTGGTATAACAAAGGCTTCACTTGCTTCAACATCATTCATGTCAGCAGCTTCATTCCAGGAAACTACAAAGGTTCTTACAGATGCAGCTATTAACGGAAAGATTGATCCACTTATCGGTCTTAAGGAAAATGTTATCATAGGTAAGCTTATTCCAGCTGGTACTGGTATGAAGAGATATCAGAACGTAGAGCTTGATACAGCTACAGCTTATGATGAACTTGAAGAAGATGAGATATTAAGCTTCACAGAGGATGGAGAGGAAACTCTTGATTTTACTGATGATGCTGATATACAGGAAGCTGAAGATGAGGTTACAGAAGAGTAATCATTCAGATAAAGGCTTTACATCATAAATATAACAGAAAGCAGGAGATGAAGAGTCTCCTGCTTTTTTAAAATCACTAATATATTTTTAAGCAAAATTTTTTGCTTTCTTTTTTTGGTAAAATACTTGACGAATTTTAAATTAAAATATATACTAATTAAGCGTGCGAAAAAGCAAGCTCTTTTTTATGCACGTAAATATAGATTGGGCAGCTTATAAAGCTGGCTCACACTTATTTCTTAGTTATTATACTAAGTGCAACCATTCATTATTCTAATTCCGGGAGGTGAAAAAGGAATGCCAACATTTAACCAGTTAGTAAGACAGGGAAGAAAGTCAACAGTTAAGAAGTCTACAGCTCCAGCTCTTCAGAAGGGATATAACTCACTTCAGAAGAAGGCTACAGATGTATCTGCACCACAGAAGAGAGGTGTTTGTACAGCTGTTAAGACAGCAACACCTAAGAAGCCTAACTCAGCTCTTAGAAAGATCGCCAGAGTACGTCTTTCTAATGGAATCGAAGTTACTTCATATATTCCAGGTGAAGGCCACAATCTTCAGGAACATAGCGTTGTTCTTATCAGAGGTGGTAGAGTTAAGGATTTACCAGGTACAAGATATCATATCATCAGAGGTACACTTGATACAGCAGGTGTAGCAAAGAGAAGACAGGCACGTTCTAAGTACGGTGCTAAGAGACCTAAGGATGCTAAATAATTCATAAAGAATTAAGCATCATAAGTCTGTGATTGATTTACAAGGTGAATCAGAATATTTGCAGATTATTGCATACAATAATTTACGAACAATTAAATTAAAAGTGCCGGAGTTAGATTAATCCGAAGGTTGCAGGTTTAAGATATACGGCCCGAACACAATTTAATTTGTGAGTACCTATGAATTAATGAAACGTCGTTAGTTGAGGGCTGATGAGGCTGTTAGGCGTTCATTAGTGCGAAATGATAACGACAATACAATGTTAAGGAGGGAAGAACCGTGCCACGTAAAGGACATACTCAGAAAAGAGATGTATTAGCAGATCCTATTTACAATAACAAGGTGGTTACTAAGCTTATCAACAACATTATGCTTGATGGTAAGAGAGGAGTAGCTCAGAAGATTGTATATGGAGCATTTGACAGAGTCGCAGCAAAGACTGAAAGACCTGCTTTAGAAGTATTCGAAGAGGCTATGAACAATATCATGCCAGTTCTCGAAGTAAAGGCAAGACGTATCGGTGGTGCAACATACCAGGTACCTATCGAAGTTAAGCCAGATAGAAGACAGGCTTTAGCTCTTCGTTGGATGACAGCATTCTCAAGAGCAAGAGGCGAGAAGACTATGGAAGAAAGACTCGCTAACGAGATTCTTGATGCAGCTAATAACACAGGTGCATCAGTTAAGAGAAAAGAAGATATGCACAAGATGGCAGAGGCAAACAAGGCTTTTGCTCATTACAGATTCTAATAATAATTATAGGAGGTTTTATCCATGGCTGGAAGAGAATATCCATTGGAGAGAACCAGAAATATCGGAATTATGGCTCATATTGATGCTGGTAAGACAACATTAACAGAGCGTATCCTTTATTATACTGGTGTTAATCACAAGATTGGTGATACTCATGAAGGTACTGCTACTATGGACTGGATGGCCCAGGAGCAGGAAAGAGGTATCACAATTACTTCAGCTGCTACAACATGTCACTGGACACCTGAAAAAGAAGGTAAGCCAGATAAGACACAGCCAGAATATCGTATTAACATTATCGATACTCCAGGACACGTTGACTTCACAGTAGAAGTTGAGCGTTCACTTAGAGTACTTGATGGTGCTGTTGGTGTATTCGATGCACAGAACGGTGTTGAACCACAGTCAGAAAACGTATGGCGTCAGGCTGATAAGTATAACGTACCACGTATGGCATTCATGAACAAGATGGATAAGATGGGCGCTGATTTCTTCGGATCATGCAACCAGCTTATTACAAAGCTTGGTAAGAATCCAGTACTCGTACAGATTCCTATTGGTAAGGAAGATGATTTCCAGGGAATTATCGACTTATTCGAGATGAAGGCTTATATCTTCAACGGTGATAAGGGTGATGACATCCAGGTTGGTGAGATTCCTGCTGATTTAGCTGATCAGGCACAGGAATATCATGACAAGCTTGTTGAGCAGTGTGCTGAACTTGATGAAGACCTTATGGAGAAGTTCTTTAACGATGAGGAAATTTCAGTTCCAGAGTTAAAGGCTGCTTTAAGAAAGGGTACTATTGAAGGTACAGCTATTCCTTGTCTTTGCGGTACAGCTTATAAGAACAAGGGTGTTCAGAAGCTTCTTGATGCAGTTATCGAGTACATGCCAGCTCCTACAGATATCCCTGATATCACAGGTGTTGATGAAGACGGTAACGAAGTAGTAAGAAAGTCATCTGATGAAGAGCCATTCTCAGCTCTTGCATTCAAGATTATGACAGATCCATTCGTTGGTAAGTTAGCATTCTTCAGAGTTTACTCTGGTACATTAAACGCAGGTTCTTATGTACTTAATGCTAATAAGAATAAGAAAGAAAGAGTTGGACGTATCCTTCAGATGCATGCCAACCAGAGAAAAGAAATCGATAAGGTTTACTCAGGAGATATCGCTGCTGCAGTAGGTCTTAAGATTACAGTTACAGGTGATACTATCTGTGATGAAGCACATCCAGTTATCTTAGAGTCTATGGAATTCCCAGAGCCAGTTATCGAGCTTGCTATCGAGCCAAAGACTAAGAATGACCAGGGTAAGATGGGTGAAGCTTTAGCAAAGCTTGCTGAAGAAGATCCTACATTCCGTGCTCATACAGATCAGGAAACAGGTCAGACAATCATCGCTGGTATGGGTGAACTTCACCTTGATATCATCGTTGATAGACTTCTTCGTGAATTCAAGGTTGAAGCTAATGTAGGTGCACCTCAGGTTGCTTACAGAGAGTGCTTTACTAAGGCCGTTGATGTTGATAGCAAGTATGCTAAGCAGTCAGGTGGTCGTGGTCAGTATGGTCACTGTAAAGTACGTTTCTCACCACTTGAAGCTAACGTTGATAAGTTTGATGTTGAGACAAAGAATACAGTATTAATTAATGAGCCTCCAGTTCTCTTCTGTGAGTCTTCAGTAGTTGGTGGTGCTATTCCTAAGGAATACATTCCTTCAGTTGCTGATGGTATCAGAGAAGCAGCTAACTCAGGTATCTTAGCTGGATTCCCAGTTCTCGGACTTAGAGCAGATATTTATGATGGATCTTACCATGAAGTCGATTCATCAGAAATGGCATTCCACATTGCTGGTTCTATGGCATTCAAGGATGCTATGGCTAAGGCAGCTCCAGCTCTTCTTGAGCCTATCATGAAGGTTGAAGTTACTATGCCAGAAGAATACATGGGTGATGTTATTGGTGATATCAACGCTCGTAGAGGACGTATTGAAGGTATGGAAGACATCAGTGGTGGTAAGATGATTAAAGCATTCGTTCCACTTTCAGAGATGTTCGGATATGCTACAGACCTTCGTTCTAAGACACAGGGTCGTGGTAACTACTCTATGTTCTTCGATAAGTATGAACAGGCTCCTAAGTCAGTTCAGGATAAGGTTATTGCTTCAAGAGCAAAATAATCTAGCTTAGTATAATCAAACGATAATTTAATTACTGCGAAATATAGTATAATGTATTTCGCAGTAATAAATATATGATGTATTTATGTCTATATCTGGTTTAAGCTGGTTAGAATATGTAAATATATCACTTAATTCATATAAAAGTATTAGTTTACAATGCTTTTATATAAAATATGGTTGAAATATTCTTGAAAAAATAATATAATAGATTTCAGCTATGAGAAGTCTGCATTGCAGACGATTATTCTATTTAAATTAGGAGGATTTTAAACAATGGCAAAGGCTAAATTTGAAAGAACAAAACCACATTGCAACATTGGTACAATTGGACACGTAGATCACGGTAAGACAACTCTTACAGCTGCTATCACAAAGACTCTTCATGAGAGACTTGGTACAGGTGAAGCTGTTGCATTCGAAAATATCGATAAGGCTCCAGAAGAAAGAGAAAGAGGTATCACAATTTCTTCAGCTCACGTTGAGTACGAAACAGAGAAGAGACATTACGCACACGTTGACTGTCCAGGCCATGCCGATTATGTAAAGAACATGATCACTGGTGCTGCTCAGATGGATGCTGCTATCCTCGTTGTTGCTGCTACTGATGGTGTTATGGCTCAGACAAGAGAGCATATCCTTCTTGCTCGTCAGGTTGGCGTTCCTTACGTAGTAGTATTCATGAACAAGTGTGATATGGTTGATGATCCAGAACTTCTTGAATTAGTTGATATGGAAATCAGAGAACTTCTTAACGAATATGATTTCCCAGGCGATGATACACCAATCATCCAGGGTTCAGCTCTTAAGGCTCTTGAAGATCCAAGCAGCGAATGGGGTGACAAGATTCTTGAACTTATGCACACAATCGATGAGTATGTTCCAGATCCACAGAGAGAAACAGATAAGCCATTCCTTATGCCTATCGAAGATATCTTCTCTATCACAGGTCGTGGTACAGTTGCTACTGGTAGAGTAGAAAGAGGTGTTCTTAAGGTTAACGAGGAAGTTGAAATCGTTGGTATCCACGAAGACATCCGTAAGGTTGTTGTAACTGGTATCGAAATGTTCAGAAAGCTCCTTGATGAAGCAGAACCAGGTGATAACATTGGTGCTCTTCTTAGAGGTGTTCAGAGAGATGAGATCCAGAGAGGACAGGTTCTTTGTAAGCCAGGTTCAATCACACCACACCACAAGTTTACAGCTCAGGTTTACGTATTAACAAAGGACGAGGGTGGACGTCATACTCCATTCTTCAACAACTACAGACCACAGTTCTACTTCAGAACAACTGATGTAACTGGTGTTTGTGAGCTTCCAGCTGGTACAGAAATGTGCATGCCTGGTGATAACGTAGAGATGACAGTTGAACTTATCCACAACGTAGCTATGGAGCAGGGTCTTCGTTTCGCTATCCGTGAGGGTGGTAGAACAGTTGGTTCTGGTGCTGTTGCTACAATCATTGAATAATTGTTATTTAATACAGTAATTTTAAGGGTTTCCGAGATTCCTCGGAAGCCCTTTTTTTATAAAAAAGTACCACTACATATAGTAGCGGTACTAAAATGGTACGATTTTATTTATTTTGTTCTATATTCTGCATAATTTTTTCTCGTTTTGAATCTTTTTTTGATGTGTTTAAAAAGGAAATATAATTGAACAAATCATTTCTCCCTTCATCTGATAGAGTAAAAAAATTACATAATAATTGATCAATTTTTGGAAAGTCCTGATAGTCAAATAGATTAAGGACAGAATCCAATCTATATTTTTCATAGCTATTTTTGTTTACCTGTGTAAGTAGTCCGCCAAATTCAGATATTAATTTAGGTAGTGTTTCACCTACGTCATAGGGGTTGATTTTACATATTTCTGAAACATCAATATCCAAGATTGATGCTATTCGGATTGCGTGGTCGTAACGAATAGAAGTATCACGTCTAATTATTGTATATAGAGTGCTTTGGTTAATATTTGCTTTTTTAGATAATTCTTTAATACTCATATTTTTTTCTTTTAATATTTCTTTTAATCGTGCTCCATAGCTCATAATAGTCACCATTTCCTTTAAGGGTGCAAGAGTGCAAGAAGGTATATGTGGGAAATATGCACTCTTGATTTATATATAATAACATAAATTATAAAATTATTCAAATGAATAAAAAGATACAATAAAGAATAACAGAAAGGAAATAAATATATGGGATATATGATGAATGCACAAGAATGTGCTGATGAATTAGGGATAAGTAAGCCACATGCCTACAAGCTGATTAAACAAATGAATGAAGAATTATCTAAAAACGGCTATATTATTATCAATGGTAGAGTGCCTCGAAATTATTTTTATGAATGATTCAAGGCTTGAAGAGGCTATAATAAAGACAAAAGCTCAATTAATTATATTAGATCCTATACAAGCGTATATAGGCGCAAATGTAGATATGCATAGAGCTAATGAAGTTCGTCCTATATTTAAAAAATTATCAGAAATAGCAGAAAAGTATAATTGCGCTGTTATTTTAATTGGAGATATGAATAAGGCATCCATGTCTAAATCTACGTACAGAGGTTTAGGGACAATAGATATACAAGCTGCTGCGCGTTCGGTTCTTATTGTAGGTAGAATGAGAGAAAATCCAGAAACAAGAATAATGGTGCAGGACAAAAATAGTTTGGCAAAAGAAGGAAGGGCGGTCGCATTTAATATAGACGAAGAAAGTGGAGTTGATATTATCGGAGAGACAGATATTACAGTAGATGAATTACTACAGGGTTATTCATCTAATAAGATTAATGTAAAAAAATTTATTGAGGATGAATTGTCTAATGGAGAAGTTAATGCAGATGTTATATTAAGAAATGCGAAAGAGCAGGGAATATCAGAGAGAACGCTAAAAAATTATAAAAAGCAAATGAATATAAAATCATACAAGAGAAAAAATGGTTGGATATGGAAAAAAGCAGAAATCTAGAATATGAGAATAAGATATAATCAAGTCATTAAAGAAATTAAGCCCAAATAAAATATATAAATAATTACAATATGTATATTGAATCAAAGAAAGGCATATGCTATAATATGCCTAGGCAAAAAAGATATGAGTAGTCCGTAAGGGCAACAAAAAAGCCACGAGTTCGCACCTCGTGGCTTTTTCTATTCCGTTTTGGTAAGGTGGCTTATTCCCTTAGGTTAGTTGCTGATTAATCATTTCTATCTAACCATTTGCAAATGTAGTAGGCAACTACACTTGCCATAATTGAAATGATAAAAGATATGAGTATATCTTCCGTAAGTCAACCCCCCTTTCTTTGCCATTATAGGGGTAGCAACTTGCTTATTATATCAGATTGTTATTCAAAATGGTATAATGAACATTGTCAATTTGTAATATTTTGATAATATATATTATTATATATATTATTTTTGAGTGGATAGATATTTACATTTTTAATTCCCAATATATTTAAGGGTTTTATGTGAATCCCATAGCAAGACATCAGTTTATCGGTTGGTATTTGTATTACAAATACGTATCTTGCCCTCGCTTTATGCTGCAATTATACATAGAGATATATAATAAAAATGGCAGAGTTGAATAGAAAAATTAAAATTTAAAGCCATTTTATGTTAACAAAATAAGTAAGTGGGAAGTAAATATAAAAATAAAGAACAATAATATATATTAGAATATATATTAGAATAATAAAATGAAAATAAAGGATATTAATATATATTGTAATATATATTAGAATAATAAAGTTTAAAATAAGGAGCAACAATATATATTATAATATATATTAGAATAATAAAGTTTAAAATAAGGAGCAACAATATATATTATAATATATATTAGAATAATAAAGTGTAAAATAAGAACCAATAATATATATTATTATATATATTACAATAATAATGAATGAAATTAATTAAGAGGAATTAAATAAAACAGATGGAGATAAATAATAAATACATTTTTCATATTCATACATATAGATGTGGACATGCATCGAGTGAATCAGACGAGGCATATGTGAAAAAGGCTATCGAGTTGGGAGCAGAAAGCATAACATTTACGGATCATACACCATTTCCAGGTGATACATTCACAGGAAGAATGAAATATTGCCAGCTTGATGAATATTTATTATCATTGAGTGACTTGAAACAAAAATATGCCGGGGCGATAGATGTACATATAGGTTTAGAAGTAGAATATATGCCATCATTTAGGGATTATTATAAGGAACTTAAAGAAAATGATAATATTGAACTGATGATATTAGGGCAGCATCATTATGAGATATCAAAGGGAATATACAGTTTTATGGAGAAGCCTGAGCAGGAATATGTTGGATTGGTTGAGGCTATGCTTGAAGGACTTGATATGGGAGTGTTTGATGTTGTGGCTCATCCTGACAGAGCATTTAAGAAAGAAACTGTCTGGTCTGAAAGAATGTCTATATATTCACGGAAATTAATTGAAGCTGCTGGGGATAGTATATATTTGGAAAAAAATTATAGCTCAATGGGAAAGAAAGGTATATATAGAGAAGAATTCTGGAAATTAGTGAATCCCAATACCAGAATTATATACGGATGTGATGCACATTCAACAGAAGAAATGATTATAACGTAGCTAGAAAATAGTATGTTTTTTATTTGCAAATACAGATAAAAAGTGAATGTAAGCATAGAAAAATCAAAATAAATAATACATATATTAAGAGTGCAATTATTATAGATGTACATTCTTGCATCCTTGCACTCTTGAACATATGTATAGGTAAATATGGTACTAATATGGTACCATAAAAATAAATAAATGAAATAATACGAATAAGATAAGGTGATATTTATATAACAAATCCAGATAAATAGGGACTTTCACAATAAATCTTTTCTTAAAAAATCCGTGAGGGTGGTAGAACAGTTGGTTCTGGTGCTGTTGCAACTATCATTGAATAATTGTTATTTAATACAGTAATTTTATGGGTTTCCGAGATTCCTCGGAAGCCCTTTTTTTGTCCCGAAATAAGTGAAAAGGGGTGTGAATGATGTCAAAACAGTGCCGAAAATTTTTGAAATAAATAAATTGTGGTAAAGTAAAAAACACCCATACACATAAGTGCATGAGTGTTTTTCAGCCATAATCAATATGGCTCTCTCTGTGTTAGTATATTACCACATTTACAAATTTATGACAAGAGTTTATATGATTTTCTTGGAAAATAAGTTATAAAGTATCGAATTTGTGGTACTCAATTTTGGATTTTGGTAAGGCAATTAATGCATCGAGAACATTCAAATTTTTTATTCCCATCTGACCTCTGACATTGTCAAATGCATTTGTCTGCAAAGTGTTTTGCAATTCTATTAACATATTTTTTAATTCTATAATCATTGGTGTAAATTCTTCTGTGGGAAGAAAATATTTAAAGTATACAAGAATATCGAAAATATTTTTTTCGGTACATTTACTGTATGATGTGGGAAGCTGTGTATAATAAGGGTCTAATATACGACCACTTGCAGAATTGTTACGTGCTTGCGTTTGGTGAATGCAATAAACACGTTCATTATGTGCACAAGAATTCCGTACTCTTCGCAACCAATGCAAACTACCAATCAATAGTTTAACATTTGGTAAATTATTGTCATCATACATAGAATATAGTTTGCAAATAGCGTGGGTTACATTTGTCTTACTGTTATGAAGAACATCAATAAAAGTAGAGAAATTCACAACCTTTATCATAATCCATGTTGGAATCTGCTCATGATTTTTCATATAAAACTGTACATATTCTGATCTGCTTTTGCTTAATTCAGAATAGGCAGATGAAATAGTATTCATTTTTGATTGTAAAGTAGCACTGGAAGAATAGGCATTTGTCTCGTACCATGGATCATTCATGTTAATTTCTAATTCATTTGCCAATCGAAGTGCAAAATTAAATCTAATATTAGAATTCTTTTGAATAATAGAATAGAGTGTTGTGGCGCTGATTCTGGTTGCTTTTGCAATTTGACGTATATTTGTGCCTTTACTATCAAGTATTTCTTTCAATTTCTTTCCATCGCCTACATATGACCTCCTATATTCATACAAAGAAAAATTACGAAAAACATAAAGATAAATTTACGAAGTGCTGACATATGAGATATATGGTGTTAATATAAATGTGCGAAATTCGTACAATATAAAAATGCAAAAATTGTAACAAAATTAGAAATGAAGGTAGACGGGGAGTGTTATGAGAGAATGGAGCTTCTTATGGAGCAGACAAAAGCAGAAGCAGGAATTACAGAAGAATTGAAAACTTCCGATCAAATGAAGTGGGTAGGGCTAATGAATAATGTGCGAAGTTCGGCAGAGGAAAATGTATTAAAAGACCTGATATATGTGTAGTGTGGGTGCGGAGCGTAAAGCTCCGCATTCATGAATTCTTGGTGTAAAATAACTTCTGGTATGATATACTCATTTTGGACTAAGAGAAAACTTTGAAGTTTACTGCTGGTTAGTTATTTTTTTATATCGATAGAATGGACACGTTGGTTTTTCAGCGTGTTTTTTCTATTTAAAAATATTTTTAAATACCTCTTGTGAATTAAAGAAAGGCGTGTTAATATCTATTTAAAGAAAATTTTAAATAGGTAAGAGATATGGGAGAAACAAATATTTTTAAAGTGTTAGCAGACAGTCAAAGAAGAGATATTCTTACTATGCTAAAGAATGGACGATTAAATGCTGGAGAGATTGCGGAAGAATTGCAAATTACACCAGCGGCACTTTCTTATCATTTGAAACTATTAAAGAGTGCCGATTTAGCATCTGAATATAAAGAAAAAAACTTTGTTTATTATGAAATCAATACTACAGTTTTTGATGAATTAATTATATGGGTTAATCAGTTTGGAGGAAAAAAGAGATGAAAAAAATAATGTGGATAGCAGCAATGATTCCAGTTGTAGTCACAAGTGTGGTACTACAGTTTATGCCGGATGTTATACCTATGCATCATGATTTGGAGGGAAATACTGACAGATGGGGAAGTAAAACAGAAAGTCTTATTTTTCCGATAATAATTTTGTTTATTACACTATTTTGGCATTTGCTAATCAATTTATTTGAAAAAAAATCAATAACAGCAAAAACTGAAAAGGAACAAATGGAAGCAAAATCTTCTGCAAAAGTATTGTGTGTTGTAGGACTTTCGCAGGCTATAATGTTCGGTATTATGCACTGTTTTATTCTTTACTCTTCATGGATACAAGCAAATACGGGTAGTTCTCAGGCTACTATTGATATTGCAAAAGTTTCCTGTATTTTATGTGGCATTCTGTTTATTGTATTAGGAAATTTTATGACAAAAGCAAAACGGAATGCGGTAGTAGGACTTCGAACCGTTTGGAGTATGCATAATGACGATACGTGGAGAAAGAGTAATCGCTTTGGTGCAATATGTATTATTGTTACCGGTCTATTGACTATCATTACATCTATATATACAAGTGGAATGACTGGGACAATATTTATGTTGATTTATTTATTATTAGCAGCGGTTGTAGCAGTTATATATTCGAAAAAGGTGTATGATAAGGAAATTGACAAATGATTTTTAGTTATGTGGAGAAAGTGAAACTTTCAGTTTGGTTAAGAGATGTATTCCGGTGCCAAAACGGTGCCAAGAAATCATGCAAATAAAAATAAGACGGCTAAAACTAAAGAAAATATGCAGATTTTAGCCATAAAAAGCATAGAAAATATATCAAAAAACGCTATTCATATAGCGTGAGGGTGGTAGAACAGTTGGTTCTGGTGCTGTTGCAACTATCATTGAATAATTGTTATTTAATACAGTAATTTTATGGGTTTCCGAGATTCCTCGGAAGCCCTTTTTTCGTCCCCTTGATTTAATTGGATATTAGTTGGTGACGAATGGACGACAAATATAAGCTACAGGCAGTTCTGCACACCATGTTTAATGCCAGAAGCTTTGATTTACGCGAGCAACGAGCCAAAGTCATATTACTGATATGACCTTGGCGACTGGCGCGGCTTCGCCGCTTCGTACATCCATGTACGAAGCTAGCTGGTTGACTAAGGGAAAGACTAAGAACTATCACAATCAAATTTCAAGTGCATTTCTTATATAGGCTGTCGTCCGTACGTTAAGAATGTGTGTTAAATTATCATAATAAATAAGTGGAAGTAAAATAATTGAATATTTTTTCAAAGTTTATAAGATTATATAGATGATATAATGAGCGCAAAAGAAAAGGAAGCGGCTGCGAAGCAGACATTTACTTTTCTTGCGCCATTAACGAACGAACAGCCATGCAAAGCAGGGCGGGATAGCGCGAAGCGCGGGTTCGTGAGTGTACGGGTTAAGAAAGAGTAAATTATGATATAATGAGCGCAAAAGAAAAGGAAGCGGCTGCGAAGCAGACATTTACTTTTCTTGCGCCATTAACGAACGAACAGCCATGCAAAGCAGGGCGGGATAGCGCGAAGCGCGGGTTCGTGAGTGTACGGGTTAAGAAAGAGTAAATTATGATATAATGAGCGCAAAAGAAAAGGAAGCGGCTGTAAAATAGGATGGTAATAGAATGGTAGATAGAATACCAAATGAAATAATTGATTAAAGGAGTTAAAAGGTATGACTGCTAAAGAACTTATGAAACAATGTGAAGCTGAAGAGAAAGAATTGAAATTCAGGGAGTTTTCATCAGAAACAGCACTTGCTGTTGGAATGGCGCTTATAGAAGAAGCGAAAAACCGTAACAATAAAATATGTATAGATATTGCAATAGCTGGAAGAAGATTGTTCCATTATTCCAGTGATGGTAATGCTGTAAGTAATGATATTATGATCGAGCGTAAGAAAAAGACGGCGATGCATACCGGACATAGTTCATTGTGGGCGCACTATATGCTTGAGGATTGTGGTATGAATATTAAAGAAAAGTGGGCATTAGAACCATCAGAGTATGCACAGGTGGGAGGTGCATTTCCAATAAGACTAGAGAATTGCCAGACAGCAATAGGCACAATAACATGTTCTGGTTTTAATCATGAACAGGATCATAGTATTATTATAGATGTTTGTAGAAAACTGAAAAAAGAAAATGTTTTGTAAATTAATTGATATTATTTATTTTCAGGAGGTATGAAGCTTATATGGGTAAGTATCATTTTATAATAATAGGCTCAGGCTGGCGTTCGCTTTATTATGTCAGAATAGCAAAAGCAATGCCGGATATATTATGTCTAGATGCAATGTACTGCCGTACACAGGAAAAAGCAGATAAGATGGCAGAAGAATTCGGTATACACACTACAACCTCTATAGAAGAGTGCGTAGGTTATAAACCGGATTTTGCTGTTGTAGCAGTAAATAAAACAAGTATATGTGATGTATCAATAGAATGGATGGATAGAGGAATAACTGTTCTTTCTGAGACACCAGCAGCATTGGATATGGATTCGCTTAAAAAGTTATACAGATATCATATGTCAGATGATAAAACGGATAAGAAGCAGGTTGTTGCTGAACAATACAGGAAATATCCATATAATAAAGCACGGATTAAGCTTGTTAATAGTGGTGTACTTGGCGATATCAGTTGTCTGAATATATCCCTTGCACACGAATATCACGGTTTCAGTCTTATAAGAGCATATCTTGGTATAAAACCTGATGAAAACTACACAGTGTCAGGTAAAATATATGAATTTCCGACAACTCAGACACTTACGAGATATGACAAATTTACAGATGGCAGAACAGCGCCTAAAAAAAGATGTTTAGCAGCATTTGAGTTTGAGAGTGGAAAGGTTGCATGGTATGATTTTGACTCTGAGCAGTACCGCTCACCTATAAGAAAGAACATGATAAAGGTGCAGGGTGTCAGAGGGGAGCTTATTAACGATGAGCTGTATTATCTTGATGATAAAAATGAAGGACAGTATCAAAAGATTGTGACAGATGTGAATGTAACACACACTAAAGATACTAATCCTAACCTGTCTACCGTTCGTGAAATAGAGAAAATAATGTGCGGTGAAAATGTACTGTATGAACCGGAATTAGGGCTGCGTGGCTTGTCAGAGGATGAAACAGCAATAGCGGCTCTTATGATAGGAACAGCAAAGTATAGCAGAGGTGAGGCAGAATCACCATATAGCATGGAAGATGCATTTGCAGATGCATATGCGGCAATATTGCTTGATGAGGCAGTAAGGACAGGTAATAAAATTAGTAGTTGTATTGAAAATAATAGGTAATGAATAGGTATTTCATACATTCCCTACATTAATAGTAGAATGCAAAATAAATATAGAAATTTAATTATAGAATAGATTGCAAAATAAATAAGAAAGGAACCATGAATAATATGCAGAACAAAATATTAAGAGTAGCTCTTATAGGCGTTGGAAATATGGGAAAGAAATATGCACAGATGATTGTATCAGGTGAAGTTGCCAACATGAAGCTGACGGCAGTAGTTATACGAAGAGATGAACTTATGGAGTGGGGTGAAGCGCTTGTAAATGTTGATGGTGAGCACGTAAGAATATTTAGAAGTGCAGATGATATGTTTAAAGCAGAAGATGTAGATACATTATTTGATGCAGTTATTATAGCAACTCCGCATAAAACACATGCTAAGCTTGCGGTACAGGCATTTTCACTGGGAAAGGATGTTTTGTGCGATAAACCGGCAGCATCAGATATAGGGGAAGCACTTACTATGAATGAGGCAGCTAAAAAGAGCGAAAGAATATATGGTATGGTATTTCATCAAAGATTATATCCTAAGTATATGAAGATTAAGAGTATGATTGATGCAGGTGAGCTGGGTAAGCTAAGAAGGGTGAATCTTATTAATTCAAGATATTTAAGAACATCATATTATCATCATTCTGGCGCCTGGAGAAGCAGCTTTGCTGGTGAAGGCGGCGGTGCACTTATTAACCAGGGACAGCATATACTTGATATGTTCCAGTATCTTTTTGGCATGCCGCAGAGAATGTTTGCACTTATACCTTTTGGCAAATATAATGATTTTGCAGTAGATGATGAAGATACTATTATTATGGATTATGATGATGGCATGACAGCTTCATTTGTACTGACAACGGGAGAAGCGTGTCATGAAGAAAGACTTGAAATAATAGGAACAAAAGCAAAACTGCTGCTTGAAGATAATACGCTTACTATAACAAGACATCAGGATGTAGAAGAATATATAAAAACTGAAATGGTTAATTCAAGGGAAAATATGCAATATACTAAGGAAACAATTGAGTTCCCAAAGACACCAGAGCCATATATAGAACTGCTTGAAAGATTTGCCAGTGCTTCATTAGAACATGATGATACATATCTTGTAGCGAAAGGCGAGGAAGGGCTTAATTCACTGATGTTGTGCGCAGGAGCTTATTATTCAGCATGTAATGGTATTCAGGTTAAGCTTCCGGTTGCTTCAGAGGATTATAGCAGACTTATGGAAGAATTGATTATGAAGGAAAAGAACGTAAAAAAATAATGCAAGAAAAAATACAAGAAAAACAATAAAATAAAAATAACAAAATAAAAATATAGTATAAAATGCTGCCACATAAAATGGCAGCATTTTAATTGATGATTAATATTCAGAACTGCACCATCTTCCAGAAGCGCCACAAGGAAGAACGAGCCCGTTGGATGATACAGGAAGTCCTACTTCGTTTGAGCTGCAGTAACCGTCAAAGTTTTTAAGCTCTGTGCTTAACATATATGTAAGAACCGCTGGCTGAAGCCCTGTTGTATATGAGTTAATGAGGAAGAATAATGGTTCCTCAGAAAGAAGCTGTGCACATAACTTTACAAGTGGATGTATGGCTTCTTCTATTTTCCATATTTCGCCTTTAGGTCCTCTTCCATATGAAGGAGGGTCCATAATGATGGCATCGTAGTGATTGCCACGTCTTATTTCTCTCTCAACGAACTTAACACAATCATCAACTATCCAGCGGATAGGTTTGTCAATAAGACCGGAAGATGTGGCATTTTCCTTAGCCCATGCAATGATACCTTTAGATGCATCAACGTGTGTTACATGTGCCCCGGCTGCAGCGCATGCAAGAGTTGCACCACCGGTATATGCAAAAAGATTAAGAACCTTTATCTGTCTATTGGCATCCTTTTCCTTAGCTTTCTTTATTATGCCTGAAAACCAGTCCCAGTTAGCAGCCTGCTCTGGAAATATACCTGTATGCTTGAAGCTGAAAGGTTTTAAGTTAAAAGTAAGAGGCACATCAAGAGAAGGACTCTGATAGTTAATAGTCCAGCTCTGTGGAAGATCAAAGAACTCCCATTCACCGCCGCCTTTGGAGCTTCTGTGATAATGACCATTCATGTGTTTCCATCTTTTATCGTTTTTAGGGGTATCCCATATGACCTGTGGGTCTGGACGTACAAGGATATAATCTCCCCATCGTTCAAGTTTTTCACCACATGATGTATCTATAACTTCATAGTCTTTCCAGTTATCTGCAATAAACATATATTGTGTAATCCTTTCTTTGTTATATGTGATATGAGCATAAAAGTGGGATGATAATCCTATGATATGCTAATATTAGGTAGGGTGCTATGTGCCAGTGACACATGTTTAGCACGGACCGAAGCGTAGCGTAGACGTTGGAGTGCGTAGCACAGAACAATCCATAGATATCAAAGTTGGTGGCTTTTGCCCCCGACATCATACTTATATAAGTATATAACAATCCATATGATAAGGGCAAGGAAATGTTTTTGTTAGAGGTATGCAGGCATTTTTATGTACACCTTGTTATTTTTAGAGTCAGTTGCCAAAATGCTGTAAATAATTCTTTACAGTGACATATTGTTAAGATAAATTTTATTGAAAAATCCATATTTTTACTGTAACATATAACAGATAAAAAATATAAATTGTGATATGGTATTAGTGTTAAAAGTAACTATTGATAATTAAATCATGTATATTATATAAGGAAAGGAAAATGCACATTTGAAAAATATATCTTTTAAAACAGCAAAGAATGATATTATAGCAGGTATTATTGTGGCACTTGTATCTATTCCCATATCTATGGGGTATGCACAGATAGCAGGATTGCCGGCGGCGTATGGATTATATGGTTCATTACTTCCTGTACTTGTGTATGCATTTACAACAAGTTCACCACAGTTTGTGTTTGGTGTAGATGCCACTCCTGCAGTGCTGGTTGGAGGGACACTTGCAGCACTTGGAGTAACAACAGGTTCAGATGAAGCAATGCGGCTTGTACCAGCTATAACGCTTGTAGTTGCAGCATGGCTTTTAATATTCAGCCTTATAAAAGCTGGCAGAATAGTGAACTACATATCCACTCCGGTCATGGGCGGTTTCATAAGTGGGATAGGAATTACTATTATACTTATGCAGGTGCCTAAGCTGTTTGGAGGCACGGCAGGTACAGGCGAGCTTATAGAGCTCATTCTGCATATAACCGACCAGTTGAAATATTTTAATGTATTGTCGGCAGTTCTGGGATTCGGAACAGTTGTGATTATTCTTGTCTGTAAAAAATATATGCCGAAGTTTCCAATGTCTGTTGTACTTATGGTACTTGGAGCTATGGCAACAGCATTTTTACATATAGACAGATTCGGTGTAAAACATCTTCCACATGTAGATGCTGGATTTCCTAAGCTTTCTATTCCGGATGTTACATTACTTCGCGATAATACATCAGAGATAGTTGTTCTAGGACTTACATGTGCACTTGTTATTATGGCACAGACTTTGCTGGCAACGAACAATTATGCAAACAGATATGGTTATAAGGTTGATAATAACAGAGAAGTTCTTGCATATTCTCTTGCAAATGTGGCATCGGCAGTATCAGGAAGCTGTCCACTGAATGGAAGTGTGTCAAGGACAGGCATTGCAGACCAGTTTGGATGTAAGACACAGCTTATGTCAGTGACAGCAGCAGTAACAATGCTTGTTGTTGTTTTGTTTGCAACACCGCTTCTTGAATATCTTCCTGTACCAATACTTACTGGTATCGTTGTGGCAGCACTTATAGGTATAGTAGAGTACAAGCTGGCAGATAAGTTAAGAAAGGTTAACAGAGCTGAGTTTTTCATTTTTCTTGCTGCCATGTTCGGAGTGCTTTTATTCGGAACAATATATGGTGTAATAATAGGTGTTATTCTTTCATTTATAGCAGTGATTATAAGAGCGGTTGTTCCACCAAGATCACTTCTTGGATGTATACCAAGTCATGAAGGCTTCTATAATCTTAACCGTAACAGGAATGCGCTTGAGATACAACATGTTGTGATGTACAGATTCAGTGGCAATCTTTTCTTTGCAAATGTGTCTACATTTTTACAGGATATAGAAAATGCGATAAAAGATGATACAAGAGTTGTTATAGTTGATGCAAGTGGTATAGGAAGCATAGACATAACCGCAGCCGACAGACTTGTTTCATTTAATAAGATTCTTAAAGATAAAGGTCTACGTTTTTATATAACAGAGCATGTTGGTAATGTTAACGATCAGCTAAGAAAGCTAGGTGCTGGATGTCTTGTGGAAGAGGGTGTCACACGAAGAACTATATCACTTGCGTTAAGAGATGCTGGCGTTGACAGACCTTATCCACTTGCAGGTACACTGGAACAGACAGAGGTACATAATGATTTTATAGAGGACAATGAAAGACTTGCAGAGATAGAGTGGGCATTTGGCGAGGATGCATCGGAATGGCTTGATAAGTTTGCAGTGCAGATGACAGATGATATCACACATATGGATGAAAATAATGAGCATATTCCGGATAATGTACTTGCAGAGGCTGAAAGTAAGAATACATGGGGACGTATTGGTCTGTTTGATGAGGATGAGCTTCTTGAGAGGGTTGAGATGCATTTATCAGAGCTTACACAAAACAACAGCAATGCAGAAGCGTTAGAAGAAAGAATCGAAGAGCGAAGATTAAGACTTGAGGCAAAGATTGCAAAGCTTAATCCGGATGCACTTGCACACCTAAGACAGCACAGAAGAGAGGTTATGCTGCATTTTAAGGAGAATAATCCTGAGGCATATAAGCATATGATGGAACGCAGAATGGAGCATATAAGTAAGCTTGAGAAGGAAAATCCGGAGCTGGCTGCCAAGATGAAGAAACTGTATAAGCTGGATGATATTGCAGGTGATTACAGTAGTGTTAAAGAAAGGTAATTGTTGTGAATATATTAAATGTAGAAAAAGTGAGTAAAACATTTGGCGAGAAGGTACTACTTGATAAGGTTACACTTGGAATAAACAAGGGTGATAAGGTGGGTGTCATAGGTGTCAATGGTACTGGAAAGTCAACATTGCTTAAGATAATAGCTGGTATTGAAGAGCCTGATGAAGGAAATGTTATAAAGGGAAGGAATGTTACAGTAACATACCTTGCACAGTCACCTGACCATGCGAAGGATGAGACGGTTCTTTCCTATGTGCTGAGAGGAAAAGCTAATGCCAGTGAGGCCAAGGCAAAGGAGATTCTTAACAAGCTTGGGATAGGAGTATTTGATGCTTCTATGGATATGCTTTCAGGAGGACAGAAGAAAAGAGTGGCGCTTGCAAAGGCATTGGTTGAACCTACAGAGGTGCTTATACTTGATGAGCCGACTAACCATCTTGATAATGATATGGTTGTGTGGCTTGAGCAGTATATAAAGGCTTTCAAGGGCGAACTTCTTATGGTAACGCATGACAGGTATTTCCTTGACAATGTAACTAACAAGATAGTTGAGATAGACCATGCGGCGCTTTATAGTTATGATTCCAACTATTCAGGCTTTCTTGAATTAAAGACTGAAAGAGAACAGATGGAAAGAGCTACAGAGGCTAAAAGACAGAACACATTAAGAAGAGAACTTGAGTGGATAAGAAGAGGATGCCAGGCGCGTTCAACAAAACAGCAGGCAAGAATAGACCGTTTTGAGGATATGAAGGAAGCTTCCCGTGAGGCAAGGGCTAAATTTGACAAGAGCCTTATGGATATGAGCTCTGTAAGCAGAAGATTAGGCAAAAAGACGATAGAGCTTAACAACATAACCAAAGCATATGATGGTCATACTTATATCAATGATTTTTCATACATTTTTCTAAGAGATGACCGTATAGGTATAATAGGAAGCAATGGATGTGGTAAGTCAACACTTATGAAGATAATAACAGGACAGATACAGCCGGATAGTGGAAGCGTTGAGATAGGTGACACTGTACATATAGGTTATTTTATGCAGGAAAATGAACCGCTGGATGAGAATCAGACAGTGCTTGAGTTTGTAAGAAGCATAGGCGAGTATGTGCAGACAGTAGATGGCAAGGCAACAGCAAGCCAGATGTGTGAAAAGTTTCTCTTTTCACCAAAACAGCAGTGGACACCAATAAGAAAGCTGTCCGGAGGAGAAAAGAGAAGACTGTATCTTTTAAGTGTGCTTATGAGTGCGCCTAATGTACTTATACTTGATGAGCCTACCAATGATCTTGATATTGAAACGCTTGAAGTACTTGAGGATTATCTGGATGGATTTGCAGGGATTATCATAACAGTTTCACATGACAGATACTTTCTTGACAGAACGGTTGACAGAATATTTGCATTTGAGGCGGGGGGGGGTCACCTTACCCAGTACGAAGGAGGCTATTCAGACTACAAAGAAAAATGCGTTTCTTCTATATATAATGTGCCAGGAAATGGAATATCTAAAGGTACAGCATTATCAGGTAATGGTCTGGTATCAGGCAGCGGTGTGGCAGCAGGAAGTAACGATGATAAATCAGCAGATGGTACACAGAAGGTTACAGCGGGCAATAAGACACTTACAAGTAAGGAATATAATAAATCAAGAAGTGAGCGCCTTAAGTTTACTTACAAGGAACAGAAAGAATATGAGAGTATTGATGATGATATAGCTGCATTAGAAAGCGATATAGAAAGAATAGACAGTGAAATGGCTAAGTGTGTAACTGACTATGGTAAGTTAAATGACCTGTCTAAGGAAAAGGCTGAAAAAGAAAAACAGCTTGAGGAAAAGATGGACAGGTGGGTATATCTTAACGACCTTGCGGAAAGAATTGCCAACCAGTAAAGATGTGTGCAAACAAAGCAGAAATGTTTATAAATATTCATCAAATAATGCATATTTGTGGATAAATAATAACAAAAATGGATAATAATTAAACCAGAGAAATATTATAGAATTGTACTTAAAAAAATACAATAAAATAATATTTTTCTGGTTGATTTTATATTAAGTGTAGTGTATATTAATACTTGCTGTGACATTGATAGCGTAGAAGCGAGAGGTTGCTGCTCATAAGAGCAGGTTTTCCGTGGAGCGAATGTCAAGGCCGGTAAGAGACCGGCGAAGAATCTGGCGACAAGTCACTGTACCTAATATCATCTGCAAGATGCAGAAATGACACGTTGGTAATCGGGATAATCCAACAGGTGATTCTCGATACACGTGGGAGTGTGTACAGTCACCGCTTGTCGTACTTAAACAATAAAGTGCGAAGGAGGCGACTTTTTTTATGGCAAATCAGGTAATAAGAATTACACTGAAAGCTTATGATCATCAGTTAATCGATCAGTCAGCTAAGAAAATCATCGAAACTGCTAAGAAGACAGGAGCAAATGTGAGTGGTCCAGTACCTCTTCCAACAAAGAAGGAAGTAGTTACAATCCTTAGAGCTGTTCACAAGTATAAGGATTCAAGAGAACAGTTTGAACAGAGAACTCACAAGAGACTCATCGATGTATTATCACCATCACAGAAGACTGTAGATGCATTATCTAAGTTAGAGATGCCAGCTGGTGTATTCATCAACCTTAAGGTAATGAACTAATCATTACACAATTTTTCATTATTATTTAAGAGCAATAATCCTAAGGGTTTAATATAGAAGTAACGTACACAAAAGTGTAGCACAGTGGTGCAGGTTCCACTTATATTAGCTGTTCTAGGATGACAGGATGCGCTTATGACGTATGATTTTATAAATATAGAAAATTCCGGACTGAAACCGGAAGAAAATCCGTCAGGATTTTGCTTCCAGATGATTGCGCCGGAAACGGCATAATCATCTTGTCCGCTGTAGATTAAACAGGAGGAATATCAATGAAGAAGGCAATTTTAGCTACAAAAGTCGGAATGACTCAAATCTTCAAC